>JGI12048J13642_10729891_pt1 | contig 73183 bp, 60 predicted proteins | sample ElkSlonscriptome_16_FD_13642 | JGI IMG/M metagenome (IMG submission 13642)
CCCGCCACACCCTGCCCGAGGCCGCCCGGCAGGTCGCGGCAGCGCGCGGCCTGACGCACCGGCAGACCCGCGGCAGGCTCGGCTATTTCCAGTTGCATGTCCTTGCCGCGCGATAGGGCGGTCCGATCGGTTGAATTGACAATCCCCGGCCGCTTCAGCAGGTGTCGGATCAATACGGATCAACAGGGGATCAGTTGATGCAGGCCCAGATTCTCGCGCCCGCCGCCATGCTGGTGGTGTGGACACTCATCGTCATGCTGTGGATCATTCCGTCGCGTTTCGGCGCGATCGCCAGGGTGGAGGACAAGTCCACCCTGCCGCGAAAACAGGGCGTGCGCGGGGCCGATCTCGAAGGGGTGATTCCCGACAAGGCGAACTGGCCGGCGCACAACCACACGCATCTCCACGAACAGCCGACGCTTTTCTATGCAACCGTCCTGATCCTCGCAGTCATGGGACCGGCGGCGCTCGATGTGACGCTGGCGTGGATCTATGTGGGCCTGCGGGTCATCCATTCGCTCTGGCAGATTCTCGTAAACACGATCCCCGTGCGGTTCGGCCTGTTCCTCGCCTCGAGCATCGCGCTCATCGTGCTTGCGGTGCGAGCGGTCATGGCGACCGCCTTCGCCGATCCGACCGCGATCTGAGGAGCGGGAAAATGCGCGACCAGATCATCCTTTCGGGCATGGCGATCCTGCAACCGGCGGTCGCGCTGATGGTGTGGACCATGGTGATGTGGGCGTGGATGTACGCCACCCGCCTGCCCGCGATGCAAAAGGCGAAGGTCGATCCCGACAGCCTCGCCCGCGATCCCGACGCCTCGCTCGACCGGCTGCTGCCGCGCGAGGTCCAGTGGAAGGCGCATAATTACAACCACCTCCACGAAGCGCCGACGCTGTTCTATGCGGTCGCGATCGTGCTCGCCTATGTCGGGCACGGCGAAGGTATCAACGTGACGCTTGCCTGGGCCTATGTCGCGCTGCGTGTCGTCCACAGCCTGGTGCAGGCGACGGTCAACCGGGTCGCGGTGCGTTTCGCACTGTTCGCCCTGTCGAGCCTCGTCCTTGCCGCGCTGATCGCGCAGGCGGCGGTGGTCGTGTTCGGCCTCGCGGATCAGGCGGGCGGCTGAATCGGAGCGAGCCGGCCCTACTCGGCAGCTTCGGCCGCTGCCTCTTCGTTGCGCGCAGCTTCGAGCGTGGCGAGGAACCGTTCCCCATCGAGCGCCGCCATGCAGCCCATCCCCGCCGCCGTCACGGCCTGGCGATAGACGTGGTCGCACACGTCACCGGCCGCGAAGACGCCGGGGATCGCGGTCTTGGGCGTGCCCGGCTCGACTTCGAGATAGCCGCTCGCGTCCATCGGCAGCTTGCCCTTGAACAGCTCGGTCGCGGGCGCATGGCCGATCGCGACGAAGGCGCCGTCGACCTCCAGCGTCGAAGTCTCGCCCGTCACCGTGTCCTCGAGAACGAGGTGGTGCAGCGCGCCGTTTTCCCCCGCCTCGAAGCTCTTGACCACCTTGTTCCACAGCGCCCTCGTCTTCGGGCTCTTGAAGAAGCGGTCCTGGAGGATCTTCTCCGCGCGCAGGTCCTCGCGGCGGTGGATCAGGGTCACATCGTCGGAATGGTTGGTGAGGTAGAGCGCTTCCTCGACCGCGGTGTTGCCGCCACCGATCACCGCGACCTTCTTGCCGCGATAGAAGAAGCCGTCGCAGGTCGCGCAGGCCGACACGCCCTTGCCGCCCAGCTCCTGTTCGCCCGGAACGCCGAGCCATTTCGCCTGCGCGCCGGTGCAGATGACGAGCGTGTCGCCGATATATTCATCGCCCGAATCGCCGATCGCGCGGAAGGGCGGGCCGTTTTCGAGATCGACCGAAACGATCGTGTCCCACATCATGCGCGTGCCGACATGTTCGGCCTGCGCCTGCATTTCCTCCATCAGCCACGGGCCCTGCACGACCTCGCGAAAGCCGGGATAATTCTCGACATCGGTGGTGATGGTCAGCTGCCCGCCGGGCTGAAGGCCCTGCACCACGATCGGTTCCAGCATGGCCCGCGCGGCATAGATTGCGCAGGAATAGCCGGCCGGGCCGGAGCCGATGATGAGCATCTTGGTGCGGTGGGTAGCCATGGATCGTCTCTTTCGGTGTCAGTCGCGCGGCATATGGGAGCCAAGGGCCCTTTTGTCACGCCAGCAGGCGCTCTCGCAGCTGGGCCTTCTTTTTCGGGTCCACGCCCAGCGTCAGGGAGAGGTATGTGTCGAGCGAGCCGGAGATGCGCTCCACCTCGCGGAAATAGGTTTCGATATAATCGGGCAGCACGCCCATCAGATTGGTCATGGCCCCGGGATCGATGCTGGCATAGTGCTTCTCCATGCGCGGGAGCGACTGCCGCTCGAGGACTTCGCGGGTAGGCGCATCATTGGTGCGCAGATATTCGCCGACCACGTCGTCGCGGTGTGCGCCCAGGACGTGGAGAAGCAGGCTCGCCGCGATCCCGGTGCGGTCCTTGCCCGCGAAACAATGGACGAGGCTCGCCCCTTCACGGGTCGCGAGGGCATCGAAATAGCGCGAGAAGATGTCGATCATAGCCGGGTTGACCGGCATGCGGGTATAGACCGCCATCATCCGCTCGCGCGCGGTTTCGGCGGTCATGTCGATCGCGCCCCCGCCTCCTTCGTGAGGGGGGGAATTGCTCGTCTCCCCGTCATAGGCGATCACGTGCGCATCGAACTGGGCGTGGCGGCGGCAGGGAAAGCGGGTCCGCTCCGACGTTCCTCGAAGGTCGATCACGGTCCGGATGCCGAGCCGCTGGATGGTCTCGAGATCGCTGTCCGATGCCTCCATGTGCTGCCCCGAGCGGAACAGCACGCCGCTTTTCACCCGAGCCCCGTCGGCGCAGCGATAGCCGCCATAGTCGCGCAGGTTGTGGATACCCTCAGTCGGGAGAAAGGGGTCGTCCGGCGGATTGTGCAGGAGGTCGCGAATCATTGCCCGAACAGGGTGACAGGCGAGCGCGGGCGCGGCAAGCCGCCCGGAGCGCGCGGCGCGCGCCCTTACACAGGCGTGCATGGCACGCCACCGCGCAGCCTCGCGCAGGGCCCTTAGGTATTGATCCCCATGCACCGGCCAATCCCCGCTTGATCGCGTCGTTGATAGATCATTCGCCCGCGCGCATCGCTCCAATTCCAAAGGCTTGAAATTGGACCATATTCTTATTGCCGATGACGACGAACTGATCGCCGAGATCCTGACGGATGCCTTCGCCGCCGCCGGTCATCCGAGCCATGTCGTCGCCAGCGCCGAGGCGGCCTGGGAAAGCGTCCATATGTGGCGCCCGGATATCGTCGTGCTCGACCAGGACATGCCGGGGATGCCGGGACTTGCGCTCCTCGCCAAGCTTCGCGCCTCGCCGCTGTTCTACGATCTGCCGGTGGTCATGCTGACCGCGATGCGGGCCGATTGCGAAAGGGGTGTCGACGAAGACTCCGCGATGAAGGCGGGCGCGCAGGATTTCATCCGCAAGCCCTTCGTGCCCGAAGCGCTCGTCACCCGGATCGAAGCCGCGCTCCAACGCGGCGTGGCGCCGGTCTCGGTTGCGGCGGTTTACGAGGAGATCGCCTGCCCGGAGGATATTCTCGAAAGCGCGTCGTACTGGCAGCGATACCTGCCTGCCACGCGCCGCGCCTGACCCATGGCCGGTTCTGCCCGTCGCGATCAATCCGCGGCGAGATCGTCGCAGAAACGTGCGGTCCAGGCCTGCACATTGTCGTCGCGCACGGTTCCGATCATCGCCTCGTAGCGGCTTTTGCGCTCCTCGAGCGGCATGTCGAGCGCCCTCGCGATCGCGCTCGCGACGGCGTCGGGGCTGTGCGGATTGACGAGGACCGCGCCGCAAGCCGTTCCGTCATCGTCCTCACACCCCAGTTGCAGGGCGGAGCCGGCAAATTCGGACAGGATCAGTACCCCTGGATTCTCCGGGTCCTGCGCCGCGACATATTCCTTGGCCACCAGGTTCATCCCGTCGCGCAAGGGGGTGACAAGGCCGATCTTGGCCGCACGGAAGAAACCGTAGAGCTCGGCATGGCTGTAGCCGCGATTGACGTAGCGGATCGGCACGATGTCGACTTCGCTGCGCGCTCCGTTGATTTGCCCGGTCTTCTGTTCGAGCACCTGGCGGATCTGCTGGTAGCTCTTCACGTCCTCGCGGCTGGGCGGGGCGATCTGGATGAAGACGAGGTCGCGCGTGCGGTCAGGGTGCTGGTCGAAGAAGCGGCCGATCCCGTCGATCCTTTCGGGCAGGCCCTTGGAATAATCGAGCCGGTCGACCCCGATCATCCCGGTGCGGTGGCGGGTCGATGCGAGCAGGCGCTGTTCGGCCTGTCGCGCCTCGCCGGTTTCGCCCTGGGCCTGGAAATGGTCCCAGTCGATCCCGATCGGATAGGCCCGGGCGATCACTTCGCGCCCCTCGAAGCGGATCGTTCCCGTGCACTTGTCGACGCTCGCGCCAAGCTCGGTCTCGCAGTAGTGGACGAAGCTCGACAGCCATTCGCGGGTCTGAAATCCGATCAGGTCATAGGCCAGCATCGTGCGCACCAGCCGCTCATGATAGGGCAGCGAGGTCAAAAGGCGCGTCGGCGGCCAGGGCGTGTGAAGGAAAAACCCGATCCGGTTCTTGGCCCCGCGCTCGCGCAGCCGGTCGCCCAGCGGGATGAGGTGGTAATCGTGCACCCAGACGAGATCGTCCGCGTCGATCAGCGGCATGACGCTGGTCGCGAAACGCTCGTTCACGCGTTCATAGCCCTCGCCCGTACGCTGTTCGAAGCGGGCAAGATCAATGCGGTAATGGAACAGCGGCCACAGCGTCTCATTGGCATAGCCGTTGTAATATTCGCCCAGTTCGCGGGTCGTGAGGTCGATCGTCGCGGTCGTGACGTCCTCGGCGCGGTGGAGATGGACATTGTCAGCCGGATCGTCGTCGACTTCGCCCGACCATCCGAACCACACCCCGCCCCGCTCGCCGAGAGCGGAATTGAGCGCTCCGGCAAGGCCGCCCTGCGCCCCGGCGGCCCCGCGCGCCTTGGGCACCGCGACGCGGTTCGATATGACGACTAGCCTCTGGCCTTCCGCGTTCACCTCACCTCGCTCCAGGGTTTCGAAAGAAGCCCTGCACAATTGATCACCCCTACCAGCGAGTAGGTCTGCGGGAAGTTCCCCCACAATTCGCCCGTTTCGTAATCGAGATCCTCGCTCAAAAGGCCCGATTTCGTCGTATGGCTGAGCATGGTGCAGAACAGGGTGCGCGCCTCCTCGTCGCGGCCGGCGAGATGGAGCGCCTCGATCAGCCAGAAGGTGCAGACGTTGAAGGCGGTCTCGGGCGCGCCGAAATCGTCCTCGGCGTCATAGCGCAGCATGTGATCGCCGCGCCGCAGGTGCTGTTCGATCGCGGCAAAGGTCTGCTGGAAACGTTCGTTATCGGGCGAAAGGAAGCGCAGTTCGACCATCTGCAGCAGGCTCGCATCGAGATAGTCGCTCTCGAAGCTCGCGCCGTAATGGCTGGCCCCGAACTGGCTCTTTCCATTGTCCTTCCACGCGCGTTCCTCGATCGCGGCGCGGATGCTCTCGGCCCGCTCGCGCCACACTTTCGCGCGGTCGGCCTTGCCGAGATGCGCCGCGACATTGGCGAGCCGGTCGCAGGCCGCCCAGCACATCACTGCGGAATAGGTGTGGACCTCTGTCCGGGTGCGGAATTCCCACAGCCCCGCATCGGGCTGATCGTGCATCGCCCAGGCCATCTTGCCGACCTGTTCGAGATTTTCGAAATCATGCTCTGTCGCCGGACGCAGCAGGCGGTGATCGAAAAAACCCTGCGCGATCGGCAGCACGATCTGGCCATAGCAATCGTGCTGGATCTGGGTGTAGGCCGCGTTCCCGCGCCTGACGGGCCCCATGCTGCGATACCCCTCGAGCGCTTGGGCCGTGCCCTCGTCGAGTTCGCTTTCGCCCATCACCGAATAGAGTGGCTGTATCTGCCCCCCACGCGAGGAATCGACGATGTTGCGCAGATAGCGCAGGTATTTCTCCATCACGTCCAGGGCGCCCAGCCGGTTCAGCGCCTGCACGGTGTAATAGGAATCGCGGATCCAGCAGTAGCGGTAGTCCCAGTTGCGCTCCGAATGCGGCGCTTCGGGAATCGACGTGGTGAGCGCGGCGACGATCGCGCCGGTTTCCTCGTGCTGGCACAGCTTGAGCGTGATCGCGCAGCGGATCACTTCCTGCTGCCATTCGAGCGGGATCGCCAGCATCCGGGTCCAGCGCTGCCAGTACTTGCGGCTGCGCTGTTCCATCGCCCGCACGTCCTCGCGCAGGTTTCCGCCGAAAGGCTCGTCTGGGCCAAGGAAGAAATGGGTGTCCTCCTCGATCCGGAAGCTGCGCCCTTCGAGGATGTAGCCGACCGGCGCATCGGTCGACAGGCGCAGCGCCTGATCGCCGACGAGATAGCGGATGTGGTTCGTCCCGTTGGTCGTTTCGGCGGGCCGAGCGCCGTAATCGCGCATGGGTTTGAGCACCACGCGCACCCGCGGATTGCCCCTGACCGGGCGCACGATGCGGACCCAGGCGACCGGGCGATACATCCGGCCCGAACGTTCGTAGCGGGGACAGAAATCGAGGATCTCGATCGCGTCGCCGTTCTTCGATTCGAGCGTGGTGACGAGATGCGGCGTGTTGCGGATATATTCCTGCCGCGCCGAGCATTGCCCCTCGAGTTCGAAGCGCCAGATGCCCTCGCTGCGCTCCTTGCCGTCAAGCAGCGAACAGAAGATCGGATCGCCGTCGACCCGCGGCACGCAGCCCCACACGAGCGCGCCGGTCTCGTCGATCAGGCCGGAGACCTGGCAATTGCCGATCGGCCACAGTTCGAGATTCGGTTCCGCCATGCTCACTGTCCCCCTCTCAAAGTCCGAGCCAGGCGTGAACCGCGGGAACGCCGGCGAGGCGATAGGTCGCCGCGGTCGGTTCGCGCTCGCCGACGATTATACCGGCCCCGCCGAGCGCCTCGCAGGCCTCGAAACCCGCTTCGTCGGTGAGATCGTCGCCGATGAAGAACGGTCGCGCGCCCGCGAAGGGATCGGCCTGCATGAACGCCTCGACCGCGCCGCCCTTGCTCGCCCCGCGCGCGACCAGCTCGACCACGTCCTTGCCGCCCTGCACCTTCCAGCCATGCCTGTCGGCGAGGTCGCTCGCAAAGGCGTGCGCATCCTCGCCGCGTTCGGGCACGGACCGGTAATGCAGTGCGCCGCCATGGGGCTTGGCTTCGTAGGAAAGGCCCTCGCGTTCGGCATAACCCCTCAGCGCGGTGGAGATTTCTTCGGGCAGTCCCGCCGGCCCTTCTCCCAGCGCATCGCCCGATGCGGTACGGATATCGGTGCCATGCGATCCGGCGGCGGCAACATCGAGCGCGCCGATATGCCGCTCGATATCGGCAATCGCGCGCCCGCTGATCACCGCGAGCCGCCCGTCGAGCCGCCCGGCGAGCGCGCCGAGCGCTGCAGCCAGCCCCGCACGGGGTTCGATCGCGTCAGGTCCGGGCGCGATCTCGACCAGCGTGCCGTCGAAATCGAGGAAAATCGCGGTCGGGCCGTCGTCCAGCAGGTCGGCGAGCCGGGGTGGAGAGCGCTGTGCGAGACCGGAATTCATGGGCCTCGTGCATAAAGGCTTCGCCCCGAGCGTCAACAAAAGCGCGGGGCCGTCACAATGCCGCCTCAGGCGCTTTGCCGGACAGGTTCGGCCTCGCGCGGCGGCGCCTGCGCCGCGAGCAGGCCGCGCGCGATAACCTGCGCCTGGATTTCGGCCGCACCCTCGAAGATGTTGAGAATGCGCGCATCGCACAGCACCCGGCTGATTGGATATTCGAGCGCGTAGCCATTCCCGCCATGGATCTGCACCGCATTATCGGCGGCGCTCCAGGCGGTGCGCGCGGCGAGAAGTTTCGCCATGCCCGCCTCGATGTCGCAGCGCGCACCCCGGTCCTTGGCCCGCGCGGCGTAATAGGTAAGCTCGCGGCTCATCACGGTTTCCGTCGCCATCATAGCGAGCTTGTCTGCCACGCGCGGGAAGGCGGTCAGCGGTTCGCTGAACTGCCTGCGACCCATCGCGTAATCGAGCGCCAGGTCGAAAGCGTTCCACGCAACGCCGACGGCGCGCGCGGCGGTCTGGATGCGCGCCCCCTCGAACGTGCGCATGAGCTGTTTGAAGCCCTGCCCCTCGGCACCGCCTAGCAGGCCGTCCCCGGCGACCGCGAAACCGTCGAAGCCGAGCGCATATTCCTTCATCCCGCGATAGCCGAGCACTTCGATCTCGCTCCCGTCGATGCCGGGGTCGGGGAACGGATCGGCGTCACTCCCACGCGTCTTTGCGGCGAGGAACATCGAGAGCCCCTTGTAACCCGGGGCGTCGGGATCGGTTCGGGCAATCAGCGTCATGAGATCAGCGCGCGCGGCGTGGGTGATCCATGTCTTCGCCCCGTCGACCCGCCAGGTCCCGTCCGCCTGCCGCCGCGCGCGGGTACGCACGCTCGCAAGGTCGGAGCCGGTGTCGGGCTCGGTAAAGACCGCGGTCGGCAGAACCGAACCGTCGGCGATGCGCGGCAGCCAGTGCGCCTTCTGCGCCTCGGTCCCGTTCTCGCCGATCAGCTCGCCCGCGATTTCCGAGCGCGTACCCAGCGACCCCGCGCAGATCCACCCGCGCGAAAGCTCTTCCGAAACCACCGACATGGCGAGCTTGCCGAGACCGAGCCCGCCGTACTTTTCGTCGATGCACACGCCGAACACCCCAAGCTGCGCCATTTCAGCGATCACCTCGGCCGGGATCAGCGCATCGGCGAGATGCCAGCCATGGGCATGGGGCGCGATGCGGTCGGCGGTAAAGGCGCGGAACTGCGCCCGCACGAGGTCGAGCGTTTCGTCGCCCAGGCCCTCATCGGGGCGCGCGCCTTCGGCCAGCAGGGCGGCGAATTCGGCACGGGTTTCAGGGGTGTTGCCGTCTTTCAGAAAACGCGCGACCGCCGGATCGCTCGCCATGGCAGCCGCCTCGACCGAGACGCCCAACGCCTGCGGGCGCACGATCTCGCCCGCGCTCATCGGAACCCCGGAGACGAGCTGAACGCAATATTCGCCGAAACCGATGCGCAGCGTGAGCTCTTCCACGCGTCCGAAATGCCCCTGCGAGCGGGCCCGCTTCGCCCAGTCCACCGTCGCCTCGAGAGCGGCCGTGGTCGCGGCGATCCAGGCGAAGCCATGGACTGCGTGCTGCTCGAGGGTGACAAGGTCCGCATCAACATGCCCCCCCGGCGCCACCCGTTCGTGGACCCGCAATCGCACGGTTTCCGCAAAATCCCGCGCCGCCGCAGCGGCATCGTTCGCACATTCGATCCAGTCGCTCATGAGTTCATCAGCTAGCAGAGCCGGCGGGCGGTTGGCACTCCCTTTTGCGCGAACTATTCCACCATGAATCGAACGGTCAGCGTGAACGACTGCCCGCCGGCAAAGGCTCCCCCGGGGCGGACCCTGAAATCGGTAATCCCGGTATCGCAGCCATCCCCGTCGGCGCTTGGCGCATAGGACCAGGACGACCCGTCATCGCTCGAGAATTCGAGATCGTCGCCCGTCTGCGCAAGGCCTGAGAAGCTGTAGGAAAGTCCCGATGCCCCGCCGCTGTCGGCGAAGATGACCGGACCTGCCGAACGCGCCATCAGGCACATCTTGGCATCGGCCGGGCCGTTGTCGATCACCACGACACTGTCCGCATCGGCCGGATCGGTCCCGGTATTGGCGACAGTGATGAGATATTCGACCATCGCACCGGGGATCGCCTTGGGATTGGTGGTGCCGTTGACCGGATCGGACAGCACCGAACTCACCTTGCTGACCGAAAGCCGGGCAAAGGGATTGCACACGGCAATGTCATGGATCGCGATCGCCTGCTGGCCGGGGTCGCCCGGCGCGGTGTTCGCATTGCCGTAGCGGATCACGATCGTGTCGACCGCCTGGGTGAAGGTGACGACGGCATTGCCCAGCGCCTCGTCGGTGTCGGAGCCGCCGTCGCCGGTTATGACATTGCCGCTGACGAAATTGGCGTTGCCGTTGGTAAGCGTGGGCAGAACCGAGCTTCCTGCGAGCTGCCCGATGACGGTGACATTGTCGGCGAACTGGCCGCCGAAGAAGTCGATGTCGAAGATGTTGAACTGGATTCCGGTAAAGGCGCGCGGCAGCGTGATCACAAGCTCCACCTCGCCCGCAAGGTTCGCCTGGTCGGCAAGCATGACGAGGCTCCCCTCGGGCACTGAAAGCCCGCCGGTAAAGGCATCGTCGACGGTCGGCGACTGACCTCCGAAAGTCGGGTTGTTTAGAAACACGCCGTCATTGCTCAGTGCAAAGGCGATCGTGCCGAACGATCCGAAGGCGTAGGAATTGCTCAGGCTGCCCGGCGTCCAGCCGGCGATCGTGTCCCAGTCGAAAATGGCCGATCCGGCCGGGCAGGACAGCATCGGCGGGACCCCGGGCGCGCGCCCGCTCTGCACGGTGAAGCTCGAGACGGCGTAGTCGTCCTCCGAAGTGAGCGCGTTGCCGGGCGTGGAATCGATGTCGATCACCGAACTTGCCGTGATTTCCGCGGTGTTCGTGACAAGGCTTCCCGCTCCCGCGGCAATCGTGCCCGAAAGGGTCAGGAGCGCGCTCTGCCCCGGGGCAAGCGTTCCCACCGTCCAGTCGCCCGTCACCGCATTGAAACTGCCATCCCCGCTCGCGCTGGCGAAGGCGAAGCCGCCCGGCAGGGTGTCGCGCACGACGATCCCGCTCGCCGATACGGGCGAGCCGGCCGCGTTGGTCACGGTCAGCCGCCACGTCGCGGTCCCGCCCGAGACCGGCGGCGCACCAAGAAGCGACTTGGTCAGTGAAAGGTCGGCGAAATCTTCCGGCAGCGAGGTCAGCCGCAGTTCGGCGTAACGAAAGCGTCCGTCATCCGCGCCCGGGAAGACGTCGCACACCTCCATCCGCCACGTCCCCGCGCTGGACACGCCGATGAAAGCGGCGAGCGGCGAATTCGGGCTGAACGTGTTGGCAAAGGGCGGCGGGTTGGTGGTCGACTGGTTTCCGGTCGGATCGGTCGAATTGACCTCCACCGCGGCGTCATCGTCGAGCAGGGCATTGAAATTGTTGCCGCTCGTGGAAGTGGCATCCCCGTCGACCAGTTGAACCCGGGTGCCATCGGGCGCCTCGAGAGTGACGCGGATGTCCCCGCGCCAGGAATGGCGGGCGAAAAAGCCGAAATCGACATCGCCAACGATGAAGCTGTCGGTGACTGAGAAAGTCCGCACGAGCGGCGAACTGCAGGGCGTGTCCTCGTTGAGCGCGGCGTTGTCGTTCACTGAATAGGTGAACACGGCCTGCGCCATTGCGGGCTGCGCGAACGCCATGCAAAGGGCCACCACTAGGATACGCAGCGCGCCCCTGACGAGCATTTCGATACGGCGTTGCCAGCCCTCCCGGTCCATTCGCCCGGCATAGGAGGACATGGTAAACGCCCGGTTTACCTCGTTGGCGCCGCTCCCCCGCTTCATCGCCGCCCCCCGATGCCGATAGCGTTGCCGAGCGAGGCGAAGAGATCGTTGTCGAATTTCATCCGCACCGCCGCGAACACGCCCTTGTCGGTGTTGCGAGCGGCGGCGAAGTCGCCGTCGCGAAAGCCGTCGATATTGTAGCCCACGGTGAGCAGCATGCCTTCCACCGGCGAGAAACCGATCGTCGGACCATAGGCGAAATCGGTCACTTCGTCTTCGATGTTGGTCCGCACGCTCGCGCTCGCGCCGAGCTCGAAACTTTCACCGAGCCCGATCCGCGCATCGAGCCCCGCGATCAGCGTCGTGCCTGAAAATTCGGTCTCCTCGAAGCGGTCGAAATTGTAGCGCGCGCCCAGGAACAGCGTGTATTCGTCGCGGCGGACCTGTTGACGCAGGCCGCTTTCATCCGCTTCCCAGCCGCGCGGCGACCAGTTCGTCGAAACGCTCCCTACAAGCCTGCGCGTCACCGAGTTCCCGTCCACCAAAAGGGCGGTGCGCCCGGCCGCCCCCGCCTGCCCGGCCACCGCATCCTCGATCGCGTCGCTGCGGAATTCGAGCTTGCCGAGCATGGCAACTTCGGACGCATCGGGACGATGGGCGAAGGCGATGCTGGCATCGAAGATCTCGCTCGACGCGCCATTGCGGGTTTCAGCCATGGTCCAGGTTGCGCCCGAACCGACGATGCTGCCCGCGCCCAGCTGGCGGATCGCGCCGAAGGTCACGCCCATCCGGTCGGCCTGTTCGCCGTCGCGGTATTCGCCGCGCGCGACGAGGCTCCAGCGATCCTTGCGCCATGCCCCGCCAAAAGTGACGGCGGTGAAATCCTCGAATTGCTGCCCCCCGGTAAGCTGCCCCCCGCTTGCCGCGGGCTGGAGCGGATTGACCAGATCGCTCGTATCCGGCGCGCCGTTCAGCGTCCGGTTGCCGTCGAGAGTCGCATCCAGCGTCAGTTCGGGCGTCACCTGCAGCGTCTGCGAAAGGCCGAAGGCGGCAAAGGAGCGCACGCCGAGCTCGCCGATGGTCTGTTGTCCGATGGACGTAACGACCTGGCCGCCGCGCCACGGGGTCGTCTCGATCCCGCCGAGTAGCTGGCGCGAATCGATATTCGCTCCGTCGGCGATTTCGTAGGTTCCCACGATCCTGACATCCTGGGTGATGGCATAGCGCACGCCCACCCGGTGGCGGGCGGGCAGATCGATGCTTTCCGCGTCGTCCAGCGCAATGGCGGTCGCGGCCGACAGTTCGAGCCGGTTATCCATCAGGCGCTGCGTCGCGCCGGCTTCGAGCACAGTCGACGTGTTGTTCGTCCCGTCGGCAAGCCGGTCGTCGAAATGGGTGATGCCGATGCGCAGATCGGTCGAACGCCGCGTCAGGTTGATCTGCCCCTGGGCGGCGCGGCGCCGGCTGGCATCGATCAGGCTGTCATCCTGCCACAGGCTTGAGAGCAGGGTAAGATCCTCGGCCAGCCGCACGCGCCCGTCGAGACCGACCTTGCGGCGGCCGACCTCGGCCCCGTTCTGCTGGCCGACGCCGTAATCGGCCTCGACCTCGCGGGCGTAGGCGAGCAGGTCGAGGCTGCCGGTCTGGTGCTGGGCTTCGATCAGCCAGCCCGTGGCATTGTCGCCCTCGCGGCGGCTGACGCCGAGTTCGGCGCGCACTTCCGTGCCGGTCCCGATCCGGGCGAGCACATCGAGCGCGCCGATATCGGTCCGCGCTTCGCCCGTCGCGCCCGACCCCGCATCGCTGATCGCGCTCGCACCGATCCGCACGCTCCCGTCCGCGCTCGTCCAATCGGCGCGAAGCCCCGCATTGAGCCTCGCCTCGCCCTGCCCGGCGGTCTCGTATTCGATCACGATGAACTGCGGATTGAGATTTTCGTCGCGGCTCAGGATCGGTTCGCGAAAAGTGATCGTACCCGAAAGGAGGTCGATGTCGTAATCGATGAAGCGCGAAAGTTCGGTCTCCGAAACAATCAGTTCAGAACGGAACCTGTCACGGACCTGCAGCACGACGCGCTCCGAATTGGGAAGTATCCGGCGGCTGCCGATTTCATAGGGGCCGGTGATGCCCTGGCCCTGGATTTCCTCGCGGCGCAGGCGGCTCGCGATTTCGGCGGCAAAGCCCTGCGCCTTCACCTGACCTAGCCGCGCCTCACCCTTCACGCCGGTCGCGGTGCGGTTGTAGCGGGCGAGCCGAGTCTGGTTGAACGCGGTCTGGAAATCTCCGTAGAGGGCATAGAAGGTCGAGGTCTCGATACGAACATAGAGCTTCTCGCGGCTCGCCGCATCGAACCGGCGCGCGGAGGCATCGGCGAAAACGGTGTAATAGGCTTGCGGGTCGAGCGTACCGAGCAGGCGCTGGTCCTCGCGCTGCTTGGCGCTGTCATAGGCGAGCGTCAGCAGATATTTCCCAAGCACCCTGCCCTTGGCATAAAGCGCCACACGGGCGTTGTCGCCAAGGTCGCTGTCGAAACGCCCGCTGCGTTCCATGTTGTCCGCCACCGAGCGCGCACCGGCCGTGCCTTCGGCAAGGCCGACGATGGTCCATTCGATGTCGCCCGGTTCGATCCAGGCATCGAGCTCCTGCCGGCGCGCGATCTCGCCATCGTCGAAGGTGAAATCGAGCTGCAGCGACCCGCTCACCATCGTGGGCGCGAGTTCGATCCGCGCGATCCCGTCATCGCCTTCGACCACCCAGCGCGCCTGGCCCGGCGCGATGCCGGTGAGCTGGTTCAATTGCTGGCGGTCGAGCTGATCGGCGCTTTCATAGGGCGCATTGAGAGTGAAATTGCCCGATACGCCTTCGCGCAAGGGGCGGTTGTTGCGGTCGAGCACCCGCACCGCGACGACCGGACGCGTGCGGCCGTCGGCGACAAGGCTGCTTTGCCCGGGCACCAGTTCGACCCGCGCGGGCCGCGTGGTGAAGAAGACTTCGCGGGTGAAGCTCTTGGACGGCATCCCGAAGGAATTGATGATCTGCGCCTCGAGCACGGTGCGCTCGTTGACCAGCGGCACGCCGCGCCACAGGCTGACCGCATACTTCCCGCTTTCGGGCGTCTCGGTCCCGTCGAAGGAGAGCGGGTCGACGTCCTTGCCGTCGATCTTGAGGACGACCTTCTGACCGCGCCGGTGACGCACGGCGACGCGGATCGCGGGCGCGCGCGGATTGGCGTCGACGGCGGGGTCAAGAAAGCCGTCCTCCCCGTCGCCCAGAGCGAGCCATTTGTCGCCCGGATCGGCGGCGGCGGCTGCAGCGATCTCGGGCCCGGTCGGGACAGGTTCGCCGCTTTCCGCGCCCTCGCCGCGCACACTCGCGACCAGCTCGACCGGGGGAGCGGTTTCCTCGATCGATCCAGCGGGCAGAACCGCGTGGAAATCGGCCACGACAAGGCTGCCGCCCTGCCCGATGGCAAAGCGCGAGGAGGCGCTGCCGGCGTTGCGCGTCGAGCCGATGCAATCGACCAGCTTCGCGCCCTCGGGCAGTGTCATGCGCGAGACGGCGACGACGTGCGTGCCGGGCACGACGCCTTCGAAATGGTAGCGCCCGTCGGCATCGGTCACGGCGAAGCTGCCGTCCTCGAGCATCACGCGAACCCCTGGCATTCCGCGCCTTTCCCGATCGGTGAGAGTGCACTCGCCTGCGGTGACCCGGCCGATGATGGTCATGCGATCGGCGATCGTCTCGCGCTCGATATCCACCGCGGCGCTGGCTCGCGCGATGCGGCCGAGCGCGTCTTCGACCTGCGCTGCGTTGACCGCCCGGCCCGGAGGCGCATCGGGCCTGACACTGACCGCGTAGACGATCCGCGCCGTCTCACCCCCGGCAAGATCGCCGAGCGCGATGGTGAGAGCGCTTCCATCGGGCGCGAAACCGACCGCGTCCTCTCGCGCTTCGCCGTTGATCCGCACGCTGCCTGCCCGCAGTCTCAGCCAGCGCGAGGGCGTGTCCGTGACGACGACATCACGCTTGATCCGAGAGGGGTCCGCATTGCGCACATTGAGCGTGTAGAACACGACGTCGCCCGGCATCGCCCGCTGGCGCGAAGCGGTCTTCGTGAGAGCGAGTTCGAGGCTCGGCGCGTCGAGCGGAATGTCGACCTCGAGAGCGCTTTCATTGCTGAGCGCGAAAGCTGCTCCGTAGGAAGCTTCGCTCACCGCGAAACTGCCTCCGCCGGGCCGCGTGAGCCGGGCGATCAGGTCCGGCGGCACCGCCGAGGGCGCGGCATAGGGTGCGGGCGGCTCGACCTCGATGCGGTATCGTCCCGGCTCGGTAAGCGGAAACCAGAATTCCCCCGGCCCCATTTGCGTCACCCGTCCCGCCCCATCGGCAAGAGGGGCGCCGGAAACGACGCTCGAGGGCCAGGGCGTGACGCCATCAGACGCGAAGACGGTCGCGGGCTGCCCGGTCGCATCATCGATCAGCGTGACGCGGGCGCCATCCACCGGCTCGCCCGTCTCGCTGTCGAAGACCACGCCGAACGGATCGGCCAGAACCGTCAGAGCCGTGCTAACGAAGACCGTTTCCGACTCGGAAAGCAGGGCCGCGATCTCGATTTCGGTACCATCCTCGATCGAAAGACGGCAATCGCCCGCGATCGGTGCGGGCGGCATCCGCCGCGTTTCGATCTGCCCCACGAAGACACCCGTGTCGGGGCCGGTTTCGAAGACGACCACGCGCTCGGTATCGCCGCTTGAGGTGGTTATGGTGACATCGATCTGTTCGACGGCGCCGGAGTCGGTGTTGGCAGCGCTGGCGCGCACTTCGAAGAACAGGTCCTGCCCGGCTCGCAGCACTTGTGTCTGTTCGACCTGAACGCTGAGCGGAGCGGCATTCCCGCTCGCCACGCCCGAGCCGACGCTCGAGGCGTCCTGTGCACCCTCTCCCGCGACATTGCAGACCGGCGTTCGGAACGTGAGTTCCACGGCGCTTCCCGAGGAGTCGCGAAAGGCGCGGATTTCAGGAGGCGACAGGGTGACTTCGACGGTCACCTCGTTGCTTTGCGTGCCTGCCGTAACGCCGCGAATGCGCCAGTTGGCTTCAGCGATATTGGTTATGGTCCGGATCGGCTCGGCGGTTTCGCCGCCAGCGCGATCCTGCGCGCGTGTCCCCTCTCCGGGCACGACGAATGGCAGCAGCACCAATGCGAGTGCTGCTGCCAGACGCCTCAGAGAGGGGACACCACGCAAAGTCTAGGTCCGGATCGGGATCAGTTGATCGTGACCCGGAAATAGAGCGAGCGTGTGCCGCCCGCCGCGATGTCGCTGAGCGAGCCGGTTACCTGATCGAGACCGCCCGGACCCGTGCCGGCGCTGAACGCGCCGCCCGACGTGCCGTTCTCGCAGTTCGCATCACCATCGACGAAGGTCGAACCGGTGACATAGCTCACATCCGCGGGCAGATCGTCGATCACGTCGACATCGGTCGCTGTCGCACCGCCGGCTGCATTGGCGACGGTGATGCAGTATTCGATCGTCGCACCGGGGATTGCCTTGGGATTGGTGGTCCCGTTGACCGGATCGGACACCACCGAGCTCGACTTGGCCACCGTCACCAGCGCACCGGCGACTTCATAGGTTCCGAGCGCCGAGAAGGCACCGTCATTGGCAGCGTCGGTTTCGCCCGCGCCGTCGAACAGGACGGTATCGATGCCCGAAGTGTTGGCCCCGGCGGTATCGACGAGCGGATTGCCCGAATCGTCGGTCGCATCGGCGGTCAGCACGACATCGAACAGGTCGCCATTGACCGCGTCGAGACCGATATCGGCCACCACGAGAACCGCGACGGTTTCATCCTCGGCGACGTCATCGAGCGTCGTGATCGCACCGGCGGTCAGTTCTGCCGCATCGAGCACGCCGTTGTCATTGCTGTCGAGATAGATCTCGAAACTGCCGATATTGGCTCCCGTCCCGCCGGTCAGCGCGGTCGTGAGATCGAGGTCGACCTCATCGTTCGACAGGTTGGTGACGTCGAAAGCCAGCACGGCGTTCTCTTCGCCCGGCGTGACCGATGTGTTGCCCGCGCCGGTAAAGGCGACCGTGACATTGACCCGGCGGTCGACCGTGAAGGTGTCGGAATCCGTTTCGTCGTTCTGCTGGACGCCGCCGACCTGGTACTGGACGGTGACAGTGTTGGTGATGTCGACGCCGGCGGATGTGCCGGCGGCGATCGCCGGCGCGCTGGACATTGCGACAAGCGCAAACGCGCTCACCGCACCCAGCAATTGGGCGGTTGGTTTCATTTCTACTGGTCCTCTGCGTGTGCCCCGCGTCGATTACGCCGCCCGCAAGGCTTGGCGGCTGGCATCCGCCCTTGCGGGCGGAAGATCTCGTGCCTGCCTCGTCAGCGAATGATCGCCGGATATTCCAGCCGCCCGGTCTCGCCCGGCGCGATGCGTTCGAGCGTCCAGCGGACATGGGTGACGTCGGCATGGGTGGCGGCCCGCGCCGTTCCGTCCTCGCCCCGACTGGTCAGGTCGGCGAGCACGCCCCAGCTCTTGCCCCCGTCGACCGAGACGACCAGCGCCGGATCGGCATCGGGGGCAAGGCGCACGGCGCCCGGAACGGCGTTGGTGACGACGAAATCGGTCACCGGCTCGGCACCGTCATTGGCGTAGCCGGTCCCGAAGATCACCCGGTCCCCGGGCACGATGACCTCGGGTTGTACGAGCTGCACGGTTTCGATGCCGTTCGCATCGGTGACCGTCTTCACCGCTTTCACGTCACCGGTAAGCGTGACCGGATTGGCCTTGGCCGGGGCCGCCTGCGCTGCGGCTGTGCCCTGGTCATCCTGCGCTGCGACAGGTGCCGACAGAGCCGCGATGACGGCCAGCGACACCATAATGTTTCCAAGCAATTTCATGGTCCTGAGCCTTTATTTTTCCAAGCATTATCAATTGATTGCGACATCGAACGCGATGGTGTGGCCGGTCCCGGCGGCGACCGTGCCGAGATCGACCCGCACGCCGTCCGCGTCGGAGGCGCTGCCGGCGTCGGCGTCGCTCGCATCGGTCAGCGGGGCCCCGTCGAGCGTGAGGGTTCCGGCCGCGTAGGTCGTGCCTGCGGGAATCGCGTCGCTGACGACGAGTTCGTCGACCGAACCGCTTCCCGAAACATTCGCGATGATGGTGAATGTCGCGATCGAGCCCGCGACGGCGCTGGTCCCGCCGAATGGGTCCGACACACTCACCGCCTTGGTCAGCTCGACGCTCGCCACTCCCGCCTGCATCCGGCCGAGCGCCGGGGCCGAGGCGCCGGTCGTGCCGACGACGGCATCCCCGCCCCCGTCGCCCGCACCCTCGAATACGGTGCCCGCAGCACCGCTACCGGTCGCGGCATTGGCGGTGAGTTCGACTTCACTCTCGGCCGTGTCGGGGATGCCGTCCGGCACGGTCGCGAGCACGAAAACGGTGATGGCTTCGCCCGGTGCCAGCTCGCGCGTGGTCTCGGGAGCGGTGAGGATCTCGTCGACACCCGGATCGTAGGTGCCGTTGCCGTTGGTATCCACGGCAAGCCCGTCGATCCTGACGTCGAAATCATTGCCGGCCACCGCCGGATTGGCGATCAGTTCGAAGCTTTCCGGGCCATTTCCCGTATTGGTCAGTTCAAAAGCGAGCACCGCTTCGCCCGGCCCTACGTCGAGAGCGCCAGAATCGAGCGAAGTAAGGGTGACCTCGAGCAGTTCGTCGACGCGCAGCGATACGGTGTTCGAGCTGATCGTGCGCGGACCGCCCGCATCTTCGTACGTGGCCTGCGCGGTGTTCTCGATCAGGGTCCCGGCGCTGACCGATTGTGCGCGTGCGGCAGAAGTTGGAACTAGCGCGAGCACGATCGGCACCGCAAGCATGGCGGCGAAGATCCGGCGGAAGGCGTGCTTGGTATTCATACCTAAGCACGGCTACCGAGAATTGGTTAGCAACCCGTTAGCCAATGCCGCTCAAATGGCGGGAAACCTGGATTTCCGACGCCTGACTCAGCCTCTAGGGGATTGGTTAAGGGGTTGCATCGCCTGCTTATTTTTCGTTTCGCTCATGAAAAATGCCCCGCAAGACGACAGGCCTTGCGGGGCATCCTTTGAATGGCAGGGTAGCTTTCGGCGTCCCGGGGATTTGCGCGAAACCTAGCTGGTTGCAACGCTGCTCGGCGTTTCCCAGGGCAGATGGCGGTTTTCCAGCACGACGAGGTTTTCCGGCCTGATGATCTCGCCGCTCGTCTGGTAGCCCAGCAGCTTGTCGGCGGGCATGTCCTGGTTGTTGATCATCACCCGCGTCTCGTCCGAAGTGAAATCCGACAGACCGCGCGCAAGTTCGTTGCCTTCCCTGTCGTAAATATGGAGCACGTCGCCGCGGGAGAAATCGCCGTCCATCTCGACCACGTCCTCGCGCTTGATCGGTTCGTTCTGATCGATCCGCGCAATCGCCTCGTCGGTGATGACGAGCAGGCCCGCCCGCTGAAGCCGGTCGGCGAGCCACGTCTCCCACAGCGAATCCGGGGCGGCATTGGCGATGCAGACCGTGCAGCGCCGCTCCCCATGCATCACCGAGGTGATCGGGTAATCGGCCTCGCCATTGGCGATGTAGGTCGTACAACCCGCATTCTGCGCCATGTTGGCGGCCTGCAGCTTGGTCAGCATCCCGCCCGAACCGAGTGAGGAAATCCCCGAGGCGGCCTCGAGGTAGTCGTTCACGTCGGTCAGTTCCTCGACCAGCTGCGCGCCTTCCTCAGAAGGATCGCGGTCATACAGGCCGTCGACGCTGGTGAGCATGATGAAATGATCCGCCTCGACCATCTGCGCGATCTTGGCCGCGAGCCGGTCATTGTCGCCGACACGGATTTCCTCGGTCGTGATCGTGTCGTTCTCGTTCACGATCGGCATGATCCGCGACTTGAGCAGCCGGTTGACCGTATTGCGGGTGTTGAGAAAACGGCGATGATCCTCGAAATCGCCCAGCGTCAGCAGGATCTGCGCGATGTCGAGGCCGTATTCGTGACCGACCTGCTTGTAGGCGTTAAGCAGGAGCGGCATCCCGCAGGCGGCTGCGGCCTGCTTGTCGCTGACGCCTGCCTTTTCCCGGGTCACCCCGACCGTGTTGAGCCCGAGCGCGACCGCGCCCGAGGAGGTCAGGATCACATCATAGCCTTCGTCGCGCAGCCGCGCGATGTCTTCGAGCAGGCGCTGCATGAACCCGAAACGCGGCGTGAGCCGATCCTCATTCGCGAGCAGGCTCGATCCGACCTTGACGACAACTCTCTTTCTTCCTGACACGTATGCCCTCATTTCTGCTTGAAATATCGTGCGCCCCATCTAGTTACAAATTGTGCAACGCACAACCGGATGCGCAAAACAATTTTGCAACAGCAAGTTTGCGCGATGCATCTAGGATGATTTTCTTACGGTTCCGTGAAGGTTAACCTGTTCTTCATCTTATATAAAATTTAAAATCGAATACTTGAGGGCTAATAAACGCTGTGAACATTTTACTTGTCGGATGTGGAAAGATGGGCGGGGCGCTGCTCGAAAACTGGAAACGCGGGGACGAGGCATTCGCAATCGTCGACCCCTTCCTCGACAGCGCGCCCGAAGGCGTTGCGCTTCACGAAAAGCGCGAAGAGGTCGCTGATCGCCAGTTCGACGTCATCGTCGCCGCGATCAAGCCGCAGATGATCGACAAGGTCATGCCCGACTATTCCGACATGTTCACAAGCAAAGGCTATCTCCTGTCGATAGCCGCCGGCTGTTCGATCGCCCGGCTCAAGAAGGTGTCGGGCGGCAAGCCCGTCATCCGCATCATGCCCAATCTGCCCGCCGCGATCGGCGCAGGCGTCAGCGCGCTGTGCGCCAGCGAGGACGCGACCGAAGCCCAGCTCGCCCATGCACGCGCCATGATGGAGCGCACCGGCACCGTCATCACGGTGGAGGACGAGGATGCGATCGACCGTTTCACGGCGGTCGCAGGCTCGGGGCCGGGCTATGTTTTCGAACTCGCCCGCGCCTATACCGAGGCGGCGATGGCACTAGGCTTCGACGAGGATCAGGCCCGCGCAATGGTGCTCGGCACGCTGCAGGGCACCGTCGCGATGGCTGCAGGCAGCGGGGAAAAACTCGAAACCCTGCGAAATTCGGTGACAAGCAAGGGCGGCACAACCGCCGCCGGGCTCAATGCTCTCAACGGCAAGGGCGAATTATCCGCCCTCCTTTCCGCAACTCTCGAAGCGGCCTATGATCGCGCGGTCGAACTGCGCTGAGAACGAAGGCCGCCCCACCCCCCATAAAGACACAAGGATAGACGACATGACCGGCCAGGATCTCGATCCCCGCATCCATATCACCCAGCTCGGCCACAACGCACAAACCGCCTCGCGCCAGCTGCGCGCCGCCTCGACCGAGGCGAAGAACACCGCGCTGCGCGAGGCGGCGAAGGCTTTGCGCGAGGCGACCTCCGAACTGATCGACGCCAATGCGAAAGACGTCGAGAGCGTGCGTGGGAAAAAGCCCGACAGCTTCATCGATCGCCTGATGCTTGACGAAGGCCGGATCGAGGGCATGGCCAAGGCGCTCGAGGAAATCGCCGAGCTGCCCGATCCGGTCGGCCGCGTGCTCGCCACGTTCGAGCGTCCCAACGGCCTCCACATCGAACGGATCGCCGTTCCCATCGGCGTCATCGGCATGATCTACGAATCGCGCCCCAATGTCGGCGCGGATGCGAGCGCGCTGTGCCTCAAATCGGGCAATGCGGTGATCCTGCGCGGCGGATCGGAAAGCCGTCATTCGACACGAAAGATCGTCGCCTGCATGCAGGCCGGACTCGAAGCGGCGAACCTTCCGGTCGAGGCGGTCCAGACCGTCCAGACCACCTCGCGCGAGGCGGTGGCCGAACTCCTTCGCGCCGTCGGCCTCGTCGATCTCGTCATCCCGCGCGGCGGGCGCGGTCTCGTCGAACTGGTGCGCGACCAGGCCAAGGTTCCGACGCTCCTCCACCTCGACGGCAATTGCCACAGCTACATTCACGAAGCCGCGGACCTCGAAAAGGCGGTCGCGGTGACGAAGAACGCCAAGCTGCGCCGCACCGGCATCTGCGGTGCGACGGAAAGCGTGGTGGTGGATGAGGCAGTTGCCGAAAAGGCGATCCCGATGCTGCTCGACGCCATGCCCGATTGCGAATTCCGCGGCGATGCGACTGCGGTCGGCATCGATGCCCGCGTCAAGCCGGCCACCGAAGAAGATTTCGACACCGAATTCCTAGACAAGATCGCCTCGATAAAGGTCGTGCCCGGCCTTGAGCAGGGGATCGAATGGGTTGCATCGCACACATCTGGCCACACCGATGCGATCCTGACCGAGGACGAGGGCGCTGCACGCGCTTTCCTCACCGCGATCGACAGCGCGGTGGTGATGCACAACGCCTCGACCCAGTTTTCCGACGGCGGCGAATTCGGCATGGGCGCGGAGATCGGCATTGCGACGGGCAAGATGCACGCGCGCGGACCTGTCGGGCTCGAGCAATTGTGCAGCTTCAAATATGTCGTGAAGGGCGACGGTCAGACCCGGCCCTAACCCTCCCGCGCGAACGCATCGAACACCGCCGCAAGACCCTGCGGCGCCCCGTCACGGCGCAGGCTTTCGAGCGCTTCGTCGATATCGATGTCGAATTCGGCGACCTCGCCCTTCGGATCGGTCCGGTGCCCGCCGAGCAGGCGGGTGAGCCGAATCGCTCCGGCGTTCTCGGGCAGGATGCTGACCGAAAGCGTCTCCAGCCCCTCGGCCTTGCAGGCGTGAAGCAGCGTTGCGGTCAGAAGGCGCGCGAGGCCGAGCCCGTGATACTCGTCGATCACGGCGACTGAAAACTCCGCCCGATCGGGCCGGTCGGCATCGCGAAAGGCATGGACCACGCCGAGCGCGGGGCGATCGGCAAGGTCGGTCCGGATCGCGCCCCAGGCGATATGGCGGTGCCCGTCGACTTCCAGCAGCGCATCGATCACCGGCTGAGGCGGCTCACGCATCCCCGAAAAGAAGCGCAGGTAGCGCGAATGAGCAGACAGGCGCGCGATGCCCGACCGCAGCCGCGCCTCGTCCTCTCGGGTGACGGTGCGGATGCAGATCGGCGTGCCGTCGTTAAGCTTCGTCTCGATGATCACCGGGCAAGCCTCCCGCGCCGGATGGGCGCAGCCGCGAGGATGCCGCCGACGCGCGCCGCATTCAAGCAGGCTCGGTCGGGATGAGAAGCGTCGTTGCCGCATCGGGCTTGTCGCGCGAGAGGGCGAGACCCTTGGCCGACTGGCCCGCCGCCTCGACCCGGTCGGTGCCGAAGGGCAGGCCCTCAAACAGTACGAATCCCGCGAAATCGGTGAGGCTGCGGGCGACCTCGCGGCCCGCTTCGTCGAAAAGCGCCACGAACACGCCCGCGCGCCCGATCCGCTCGTCGCCGATCTGGAGGACGATTTCGGCCTCGAGACTGCCGGTCGGGCGCAGCGGAAGGCTGAGCGAGCGGACCTCGCCCGGGCGCGGCACCACCCGCTCTCCAGCGCGCGCCGGGCGCAGGGTGAAATCATTGAGCAAGGCCAGCTGGGTCTCGACATCGACCTCCGGCCCCGCCGGAAGGCCGCGGATCAGCACCGCGCCATCCTTTCCGGTCTTCTCGGGCCGGATGGTCGAACCGACGAGCAGGCGCCCGCCTTCGACCGCGCGCTCGCCTTCACCCCATTGCCCGTCCCCGTCCTCGACGACGAACATCTCCGCCACCAGCGAACCGCTGCGCGACACGCCCGAGGGCCCCGTGCGCCAGCGGCGACCGTGCCGCCACAGCCCGACATTGAGCGTGAGCCCTGCGCGAAAACCGTCGCGACCATGCGCCACGCTGCCCGACGGGCCGAAATCGCCGAATTGCTGGGGGCTCAACCAGCGCGAAACTGGGACGCGCCTCGCGGGCGGGGCGCAGGCGCTTGTAGCTTGCCTCATGGTCGAGCCGCATCACCGCCGGGAGAGGGGCGCTGGGCGTGAGGTCGAGCTGCTGCGCCACGGGATCGTGCGCCAGGGAAAGAGGGAGGTGTCGCCCGATCTCCGCCATCGGGATGCAATCGCCGACCGGGCTCGGCACCGGCGCTTCGAGCGGGATGAGGATGATGCGCGTGGGCTGCGGGAGCTTGACGGCAATTCCGCCCGCCCCGTCCGGCTCATGCGCGAGTTCGAGCGCGTCGAGCAGCGGTTCGAGCGTTATGCAAAGGCCCTCGCCCGGTCCTCAACGCGATCCGTTTCATGGCGGCCGGCGAGACCTACATGCCGCTCGACATGATCCGGCAGCAGCCCGACCAGGGCAGCCCCGATATCGGGCTTTCCCCGCGCGAGCGCGAAGTGCTCTCGCGCCTGTGCGAGGGCCTTGCGAACAAGGAAATCGCGCGTGACCTGGGCCTGCGCGAGCCGACGATCAAGCTCCACGTCAAGACGATCTGCCGCAAGCTTGGCGCGCGCAACCGGACCCATGCCGCAATGCTCGCGCGCGAGCGGGCGCTGTGTTGAACTAGACGCTCACCCCGAAAAGCGAGCCGATCGCGGCGGTCACGGCCATGGCGATCACGCCCCACACCACGACCCGCATCATTGCGGGCAAGACCGGCGCCCCCCCGGCCCGCGCGCCGAGCGCGCCGAGCAGCGCCAGCGCGAACACCGACACGCCGAGGACGACCGGGATGATCACGCCCACCGGCGAAAGCCAGCTCGCGAGTAATGGGATGGCAGCGGCGCTGCTGAAAGTGAGCCCCGACGCTAGCGCCGCCTGCAACGGATTAGCGGCCATCGCGTCGCTGAGGCCAAGCTCATCGCGCAGATGGGCGTCGAGCGCATCGTGCTCGGTCAGTTCGCGCGCGACGAGGTCGGCGGTCTCGCTCGTCAGGCCGCGCCCCTCGTAGATCGCCTTGAGCTCGGCGAATTCCTCCTCGGGCATGCGTTTAAGAGCGACTTTCTCGCGGCGGATGTCGGCCCGTTCGAGATCGGCCTGCGAGGAAACCGAGATATATTCGCCAGCCGCCATCGACAGCGCGCCCGCGACAAGCCCTGCAACGCCAGCGACCAGCACCGCATCGCGAGACGGCGAGGCGGCGGCGACCCCGACGATCAGCGAGGCGACCGAAACGATCCCGTCATTCGCTCCCAGCACCGCGGCGCGCAACCAGCCGGTGCGGTTGACGAAATGCGGATCGTCGGGATGCGAACTGGTATCAATCATGCTTCATCCGGCCTAGCACGAAGCCGCAAGCTAGAGGAGCCATTCGATCGGCAGCAGGCCAAGCGCGCGCATCAACGTGCGCTGGGCGAGGCTGCTGTCCGGATCCCGGTAGAGGATCGCGCCCGTTTCAGGGTCTTCCCAGCGCATCCGCCCGCGCTCGTCGAGCGATACGCGATAGGCGATCCGGGTATATTCCTGCGCCAGCACCTGCTCGATCTTCCGCGCGATCGGCTCGCTTGCGATGACGAGGCCCATCTCGGTGTTGAGCCAGATAGAGCGGGGATCGAAGTTGAACGACCCGATGAAGAGCGTGCGCCCATCGGCAGCGAATGTCTTAGCATGGAGGCTCGATCCGCTCGATCCGATCGCGCCCGCATCCGATCGCCGCGCAGGCGGAGAGGAACGCGCCTTGAGCTCGTAGAGCTCGATCCCCCCTTCGAGCAGGCGGCGGCGATACTTGCGATAGCCCGCATGGACGAGCGGCACGTCGTAGGCGGCAAGCGAGTTGGTCAGCACCCGCACCCGCACACCACGCCGGGCGAGGCGCAGGAATTCGGCGGTGCCCCTCTTGCCCGGGACGAAATAGGGCGAAACGAGGTCGAAACTCTCCTCCACCTCGTCGAGCAGCCCGGCGAGCTTTCCCGCCAGCAGATGGCCCGACAGCACACTGCCGAGCGTTTTGTCGGGAATGTCGCTGACGAGTTTCGCGCGCGCAGGCTCGAGATCGAGCTCGCCTCCGCTGATCGCCCGGATCGCGGGATCGGTTTCGAACGCGCGGGCGTAATCGCGGTATTCCTCGGTGTCGCACACGACCTGAAGCGCACGGTCGAGCGCGCCGCGCTGGTGGCGCTCGCCGGGGATGACCCGCTCCAGCCGATAGGCCGAGCGCGAGGCCCAGTAATCCGCGAAATCGTCCGCCACCGCCTCCGCCGCCTCGCCGGCGGCGATCGCGTCGAGATCGACGAAAGCGGGCTCGTCCCCGGTGTCGAAATATTCGTCCCCGATATTCCGTCCGCCGGTGATCGTGAGCACCCGGTCGAAAGTCATCGCCTTGTTGTGCATACGGCGGTTGAGGCGGACGAAATCGAACAGGTAATTGACCGGAACCGGCCAGCGCAGGCCGAACGGGTTGTAGAGCCGCACCTCGATGTTCGGATGGGCGTTCAGTTCGGCAAGCACCGCGTCGAGCCGGGACACGCCGAGATCGTCGAGCAGCAGCCGCACCGCGACTCCGCGATCGGCCGCCGCGCGCAGCCGTTCAAGGGTGAGAAGGCCCGTGAGATCGTCGTGCCAGATGTAATACTGGACGTCGATCGAGCGCTCCGCGCGGTCGATCAGCATGAGCCGCGCGGCAAACGCTATCTTACCCTCGCGCAGCGGCTGGATCGCCGAGCCATGCTCGTCGTCGCGCATCCCGACTAGCCGGTGAAGCGCGCCATCGGAATCGCCGGACGGGGCGGGTTCGGGCTTTTCGGCGGGCTTGGGCGGCAGCCCGTAGGCAAGGCGCAGCACGACCACCCCAGCCACGACGGCCCCTGCGATTATCGCGAGCTTGCCCAGCACGCCGCCTGCTCCTTTCGCGCGGGGCCCCATGCCGCCGCCGTTCACGCTCGTAGACTCTTAGCGGCGCTGCGGCCAGCGGCCCGGCCAAGACGGATGCAGCTTCGCGCGGGATGTGCTAGCGCGATCGCCAGGACATGAGCGAAAGGAACGCATGGCCGGCGAGACCACCCGCCCCGGTCCGCACAGGGTCAGGGTCGCGAGCTACAATATCCGCAAGGGTATCGGCCTCGACCGCCGCCGCGACCCGCTGCGTATCCTGCGCGTACTGGGTGAAATCGACGCCGATATCGTCGCCCTGCAGGAAGCCGATCGCCGGTTCGGCCTGCGCGAAAGCGTGCTGCCGCAGGTCCTGATCGAGAACCACACCGATTACGAAGCGGTTCCTCTCGACGTGCAGACCGATTCGATGGGCTGGCACGGCAATGCGATCCTCGTGAAGAAGGGGATCGCAATCGAGGCTCACGACATCATCCACATTCCCTGTCTCGAACCGCGCGGCGTGGTCACTGCAACGCTTTCGGTGCGCGGGCGAAGCCTTGCTGTGTTCGGCATGCATCTCGACCTTTCGGGCCTTTGGCGAACCCGGCAGGCGCGCGCGATCTCCGATCTCGCGGTCGAGGCCCGGATCGACCATCCGACCGTACTGATGGGCGATCTCAACGAATGGCGCGGCAGCGCGGGCACCTTCCGCGAATTCGGCCGGCATTTCGAGATCCTCGATTGCGGACCGAGCTTCCACGCGGCGCGTCCCGTCGGGCGGCTCGACCGGATCATGCATTGCGAAAGGCTCATGGCAAAGGACTGCGGCGTGCACCGCAGCGCACTCGCCTCGCGCGCTTCGGACCACCTGCCGGTCTGGGCCGATTTCGCCTTCGCCTAGAGTTTGGCCAGCCCCCGTTCGAGGTCGGCGATGATATCGTCTACATGCTCGATCCCGACCGAGATCCGCACCACGTCAGGCCCCGCGCCCGCCGCGACCAGTTCCGCTTCGCCCAGCTGGCTGTGCGTGGTCGAGGCCGGGTGGATGATGAGCGAGCGCGTGTCGCCGATATTGGCAAGGTGGCTGAACATCTCGACATTCGAGACGAGCTTCACGCCCGCCTCGTAGCCGCCCTTCACCCCGAAGGTGAAGACCGCCCCGCCCTTGCCGCCGAGATACTTGTCGGCGAGCGGCTTGTACGGATTGTCGTCAAGCCCGGCATAGGACACCCATTCGATCTTGTCGTGGTCCTTGAGCCACTTCGCCACCGCCAACGCGTTTTCGCAATGCCGCTCCATGCGCAGCGCGAGCGTCTCCATGCCCGTGATCGCGAGCCAGGCGTTCTGCGGCGCCATGGCAGGGCCAAGGTCGCGCAGGCCGAGCACGCGGCAGGCGGTGATGAAGGCGATCGGGCCGATGGGTTCCAGCGCATCGACCAGCACCGCGCCGTGATAGGAACCGTTCGGCTCGGTCAGGCTCGGGAATTTCGACCCTTGCGCCTTCCAGTCGAATTTTCCTGAATCGACGATCACCCCGCCGACCGCGTTTCCGTGACCATTCAGGAACTTGGTCGTAGAATGCGTGACGATGTCCGCGCCGTGTTCGAACGGGCGGCACAGCATCGGCGTCGCCATCGTGTTGTCGACGATCAGCGGGACGCCGCCTTCATGGGCGATATCGGCGATGGCGCGGATATCGGTCACCACCCCGCCCGGATTGGCGAGGCTTTCGACGAAGACGCAGCGGGTGTTTTCGTCCATCGCGGCGCGCACGTTTTCGGGGTCGTCCGCATCGACGAAGCGGGTTTCCCAGCCGAACTTGCGGAACGCCTCGCCCATCTGGTTGAGCGAGCCGCCATAGAGCTTCTTCGCCGCGACGATGTTGCGGCCCGGCTCCATCAGCGTGTGAAACGCAACCAATTGCGCCGCGTGGCCGCTGGCAAGGCCGAGCGCGCCGACGCCGCCTTCCATCGCGGCGATCTTCTTTTCCAGCACGTCGTTGGTCGGGTTCATGATGCGCGAATAGATGTTTCCGAACTGCTTCAGCGCGAACAGGTCGGCGGCGTGCTCGGCATCGTCGAAGACATAGCTCGCGGTCTGGTAGATCGGCGTGATCCGCGCATTGGTCGTCGGATCGGGCGCGCAGCCGCCGTGTATGGCGAGCGATTCGAGCTTCATGTCGGTCATGGTCGGGTCCTCGGGTCTGTCGGGAAGCGAGCGGGACACGCATCAACCACACGCACAAGGCGGCGTAAATCCCAAAATGAACGGAGGGAGCCGACCCGCCGACCCCCTCCGCTTTCAGGGCCGCCTAGCCGCTAGAAGCTTGCGCCGACCGCGACGCCGTAGCGCCTCGGATCGAGCGTGAAGATGTTGGTGAACAGCCCCGAACTCGCATCGGTCACGTAAAGGCCGGTGGTCGAATTGCTGTCGAAGATGTTCTGGATGAAGCCGCGCACGAACCAGCCATCGTCCGAATTGAGCTGGACCTGCGCATTTGCTTGCACGAACGGCGCGATGCGGTTCACCCTGCCGTTGAAGACATTGCCGAACTGCTCGCCCGTCAGCGCCACGTCGAAACGGGGGACGAGGCTGTAGCCATTGCCGAAATCGGCGGTGTACTGGACGCCCGCCGACGCCTTGATCGTCGGCGCCTGGGGCAGAGTGTTGCCGCGCAGGTTCACCTCGACCCCGGGGCTGAGCACCTCGACCCCGCCAAAGGCCGCCCCTGCGGGCGAGGAGGCATAGCCCGCCAGCACCTCGCAGATGCTGAACGCGCCCGAGGAGGCGATGCCGCCATCGGCCGGGAATTCGCTCGTCCCCTGAAGCGGCGCCGTTACCGGTGCGGAAAGGCCCGGCACATTGCCTGCATTGAGCTCGGAATTGACGAAATTGACGAAGGCATCCGGACCGCCCTCGGACGCCCCGGTCACCGCGCACAGAGCGCCATTGGTGATGTCCTTGACGATCACCGCGTTCTCGTCCCCTCCGCCCGGATCGCGCGGATTGGAGAAGAACTGGTCGCCCGCCACCTCGGCCTTGAGATAGCTGAAATTCACGTTGATGAGCCAATCGGGCGACGGACGGATGATGCTTTCGAGCTCCAGCCCGTAGATATCGGCATCGATCGTATCGTTGACCGATGTGCGCGCGATGATGCGGCTGAGCTGCAGGTCCTGATACTTGTAGAAGAACGCCGTCGCATTGAGCTGCAGTGCCCCGTTCGCGAAGGTATTCTTGGTGCCGATCTCGAAAGCGTCGATCGTTTCCGGACCGAAGCTTTCGGGCACGTTAAAGATGGGCTGCAGCGGCGGGTTGATCCCGCCCGACTTGTAGCCGCGTGAATAGGACGCATAGAGCAGGTTGTCGGGCGTGATCTGGAAATCGAGCACCGCGCGGCCCGTGATCTCGTTGAAGCTGACCGAACGCTCCTGCGACAGCTGGTTGCCAGGTATCCCGGGATCGGCATCGAACAGGCCGACGAAGGGCGAGGTGAACGGATCGCCGTCATTCGAATAGGGATTGAGGAAACTGGCCAGCGTCGATCGCGCGGTGATCGATTTGGAATCGTCGTTGTAGCGCAGGCCGCCGGTGAATTTCAGCCGATCGGTGATGTCGAAATAGACCTCGCCGAAAATGCCCCAGCTTTCGAGATTGTAGTCCTGCGTGTTGTTGCGGAAGAACGAGGTCGCGAGATAGGACGGCGGCAGCCCGGCCGCGAGCGCATTGAACGAGCCCAGGACGCCGGTGATGTAATCGATCGGGAAGGCATTCACGAAATAGCTGTTCTCGCTCGTGTTGAGATCGGCATAGATGCCGCCCAAAAGGAAATTGAACGGCCCGTCGAAATCGGATGAGACGATCGCCTCGACCGACCACGCGCGGTCTTCCTGATTGGAGCGGTCGAACTGCTGGCCAGCGGGCGAACAGATCGAAAAGCCCTCGAAAGCCCCACGATTGTCGAGCCGCGTGTCCGATGTGCACAGCTCGCCGCCCGGCCCGTTCGGGATGATCGCATCGACGATGGGCTGGAAATAGGCCGCAGTATCAGGACCCACGATGGCCGGATTGGCGAAGGCGGACAACTGGGCGAGCGCGGGTGCATAGAACGCCGGATCGTTGATCCCGAGATTGTAGTCCTGGCGCGAATCGACCGAGCTTTCCTGATAGGTGCCGGTCACGCTCAGCGCGACGGCACCGAAATTGTGCTCGAGATGGGCCTGTAGCTGCAATTCATCGGCGAAATATTCGGGGGTGAACTGGGTGCGGACCTGGCGCACGTCGTTCGGCTCGTCGAAATTCGCATAGCCATCCGGGCCATACAGGCTGTTGAGGCCGAAGCCGGGCGGCAGGCCGTTCAACTGAAGGAATTCTTCCGAACCCAGCGTGCCGGTAAAGGTCGAATTGCCGTTGAGCTGGTCGAAATCGCGACGGTTGTTGAGGCAGCCCAGTACGCCGGTCGGGTCGCGCTGGCACAGCTGCTTCTGGATGCGCAGCCGGTCGTCGTCCTCCTCGAAATAATAGCCCATGATGTCGAGCGTGGTGTCCGGCCCCGGCTCCCAGCGCAGCGAGCCGCGGATCGCGAATTGTTCACGTCCGTCGATGTCCTCGCCGTTGAACAGGTTTTCGGTAAAGCCGTCGCGCTTCAGGAAGAAGCCCGCAACCCGCGCGCCCAGCGTATCGCCGATCGGCAGGTTGAGCATGGCCTGCGCGCGGATGCTGTCGAAATTGCCGTATTCGAACTGCGCGCTGCCGGAAAAGGCGTTGAGGTCGGGCTTGGCGGTGATGATGTTGACCACGCCCGAGGTCGCGTTGCGCCCGAAAAGCGTTCCCTGCGGCCCGCGCAGCACCTCGATCCGTTCGAGATCGAAATATTCGGTCTCGAACAGGCGGGTGTTGAACAGCGGCGCCGAATTGAGCGCAATGCCCGTCGCGCTATCGCAGCTCACCCCCACGCACAGGTCGCCGATGCCGCGGATGGTGAAGCTCGAGCCGGTGAAATTACCCTTGGTGAAGGACACGTTGGGCAGGGTCAGCTGGAGATCGCTCGCATTCTCGATCTGCTGGGCTTGCAGCGCTTCGGCATCGAAGGCGGTCACGGCAAGCGGAACTTCCTGGAGGCTCTGCGCCTGACGCTGCGCGGTGACGATGATGACATTGGCATCGCGCGGGACTTCGGGCAGGTCATCCGGATCGATCTGGTTGGAACTTTGCGAAAACGCCGGCGTCGCCATGGACGCAAGACAGATTCCGGCGAGCAGAATGGTTCTGGCATTCATGATTTTCTCCCCCATTTCGGCCGCTTGGGCGGCTCTGGGGCAAGAATATACCTCAAATTCAGACAGCTGGGTAATAAAAATGTCATCCGGGGACGGCTGCATCATCCGGTCGACAGGGCACTCGTGGTTGCGCCCCTCTCACAATGGTCATTGCCGCGCCTTGCCATGGGCCTTAAGCCTCGGGGCGGGAGTGGACTTGGATTTGAACGATTTTCCGGTGCATGCGGATGCCGTGACGGCTGATTGGCTGACGCTGGCCCTGCGCGAGAACGGCCTCCTTGCAGAGGGCCGGGTGACGGAATTCACATGGGAGGCGATCGGCACCGGACAGGTCGGCGATTCGGTCCGTTTCCACCTTCGCTACGCCCCAGACGGCGCCGGCCCGCCAACGCTCGCCGCCAAGTTCAGCGCCGAAGATGCAACCAGCCGCGGCACGGCGGCGATGATGGGCCTCTATGCCAAGGAAGTGTGCTTCTACCGCGAGGCCGCCCCCCTGCTCGATGTCCGCGTGCCGCGCGTTCTTGCCGCCCATGTGAGCGAGGACGGGACCGGGCAGGTCATCCTGTTCGAGGATCTCGGCCCCGCGCGCGGCGGAGACCAGATCGCGGGCTGCGGGATCGAGGACGCGCGCGCCGCGATCCGGCAGGCCGCCGCGATCCATGCCGGGAGCTGGCAGCGCACGGAACTGCTCGAAGCCGGGTGGATCGCGCCCGCCCCTGAACTCTCGGCCCGCATCGCCGCGCTGTATCCGCAGGCGCAGGCTGTCTTCCGCGAACGCTATGCCGACACGCTAGAACCCGAATACATGGCGCTGTGCGAGGAACTCGCCGCCACCCCAGCCTTCTTCGAGCGCGACAACGCTCGCCCGCAATGCCTCGTCCATGGCGATTTCCGGCTCGACAACATGCTGTTCGATATCAAGGGCGCAGCGGAGCCGATCGCGATCCTGGACTGGCAGACCGTCACCACCGGCAAGGCGATGACCGATATCGGCTACTTCCTCGGCTGCGGGATCGGCACCGACCTGCGCCGCGAGGCCGAGGGCGAATTGCTCGACCTGTGGCTTTGCGAAATGGGCGCGCGCGGCGTCGCCCTGGCACGCGGGGATATCGATCAGGATTATCGCGTCGGCGCCCTGCACGGTGTTTCGACCGCGGTCTTCAGCGCCGCCTTCGTCGAGCGCACAAAGCGCGGCGATGCCAATTTTCTGTCCATGGCGCGCGGGGCCTGCTCTCTCGCGCTCGAACGAAACAGCCTTGCAGCCCTGAAGGAGAGCGCCTGATGGTCCTGACGCGCGGTGACGACTACCCGATCCACCAGACACCCGAACCGATCGCCTATGCCGGGACCGACCGCAATTTCTACGACCGGTACTTCTTCAACGGCTACGCGCCTGACGGGAGCGGCTTTTTCGCCGCCGCCTTCGGGGTCTACCCCCATCTTGACGTGGCGGATGCGCATTTCAGCTTCATCCGGGGCGGCGTGCAGCATTGCCTCCATGCAAGCTGCGAGCTCGACATGGAGCGAATGGGATTGAAGGTCGGGCCGATTGCGATCGAGGTGATCGAGCCCCTGAAGCGGCTGAAGGTCACGATCGAGGAGACCGAGGGACTGGCGGGCGAATTCACCTTCACCGCCCGAGCCGCGCCGATCGAGGAGCCGCGCTTCATCCATCGGATCGGGCCGCGCGCCTTCATGGATTATACCCGCATGACCCAGAACGGCCATTACGAAGGCTGGATCGAGGCCGACGGCGTGCGCGAGGACATGAACGCGGGCACGATGGGAACGCGCGACCGCAGTTGGGGCGTGCGGCCGGTAGGCGCGCGCGACGAACAGCCGAACCCGAGCGCGCCGCTGCCCTCTTTCTTCTGGCAATGGACCCCGCTGAACATCGAAGGAGGCTCGTTGTTCTTCCACGTCAATGCCGACCCGGAAGGGCGCGCATGGAACACGCGCGCGGCCTTCGCGCCGGACGGCTGCGGACAGGACGCGGTGGCCGAGGGCGAAGGCTCGCTCACGGTAAGGCTCGAACGGGGTTCGCGTTGGCCGGCGGGCGCATCGCTCGAAATCGACGTGCCGGGGGCGCCGCGCGCTCTCGAGCTTGCGCCGATAGCGCGTTTCCAGATGAAGGGCATCGGCTACACCCATCCCGAATGGGGCCATGGCCTCCATCACGGCCCACTGCGGGTGGCACGCGAAGACCTCATGCTGGCCGAACTCGACCCGGCCGCGATGGACAATCTCCACGTCCAGATGCTCTGCCGCGTAAGCGGCGAAGCGAACGGCATGGGCGTGTTCGAACAGCTCGCGATCGGGCCCTACGCGCCGCTCGGCCTTGCAGGCATCGCGGACCCGGCCTGAGCCCTTTTCGCGGAACGGCGGCCTGCCCCTCCCGTTGGATTCCCTGAAAGCGCGCCGCCGGAAAGGCGCGCGAATGGACAATAGAACGAGGAGGACCGCCATGGTCGACCCCAAGAAGCCCGAATCCAGCCGCTCCAAATGGCTCTGGCCACTCGTCATAGCCGGGCTCGGCATTCTCGCCGTGATCGTCTTCTTCAACCCTTCGGGCGATCGCGACGGCGATGTCGATACGCCGGTCGAGATTGAACGGATGACCGGTGACGACGAAGCTACCGATGATGCGACACCCGCGCCCGCACCCGAACCCTTTGCCCCCGGCGGGGACTAGGCGCTAGGACGGCGCACAGACCGGGGCCACGGCCCCTCCCCCTTTTTCGCGAGGACATAGCATTGGCGAGTCGTTCCCCGGTCCAGCAGAATCCGGACATCCGCTTTCTCGGCAAGCTGCTGGGCGATGTGATCCGCGAGCATGGCGGTGAGCGCCTGTTCGAGCGGACCGAGGAAATTCGCCGCGCCAGCATCGACCGCCATCGGGGCGAGGACATCGCGGACCTCGGGCTCGAAAAGCTCGATCTCGACGAGACGCTCGCTTTCGTGCGCGGTTTCGGGCTGTTCTCGATGCTCGCCAATCTCTCCGAGGATCGCGCGGCGCCCGTCGCCGAAGGGGCAAGTGATCTCGCCTCGGCGCTGCGGGTGCTGGAAGAGGACGGCATCTCGCGCGAGGATGTAGCGCGGCTGCTCGAAAACGCGCTGATCGCCCCGGTGCTGACCGCCCATCCGACCGAAGTGCGGCGCAAGAGCGTGCTCGATCACCGCGCCGCCATTGCCCGGCTGATGCAGGAGCGTGACGCGGCGAACGGGGCAGCCGAGCCGGCGGACGCGGTCGAGACGGCGATCGCCCGCCAGATCGCGCTTTTGTGGCACACCCGCACGCTGCGCCGCGACCGGCTCTACGTCACCGACGAAGTCGACAACGCGATCGACGTCATGCGCGAAGTATTCCTTCCCGTTCTGCCCACCCTCTTCGAACGCTGGGAAAGCGCGCTCGGGCGCGAGCTTCCGGGGTTCATCCGGCTCGGCAGCTGGATCGGCGGAGACCGCGACGGCAACCCCCACGTCACCGCCGGGTCGCTCGACTACGCGCTCTCGCGCGCCGCTCGGCTGGTGATCGGGGCCTATCTCGACGCGGTCCACGATCTCGGCGCGGAGCTTTCGATCTCGAGCGAGCTTGCCCCGGTCGACCCCGCACTCGAAGCGCTCGCGGAGGCAAGCGGCGATACGTCCGCCCATCGCCGGGACGAGCCCTATCGCCGCGCGCTCGCCGGGATCTATTCCCGGCTTGCGGCCACCTACCGCGAACTCACCGCAACCGACCCGCCGCGCGCCCCGGTGGCGGAGCGGCCGGCCTATGCCTCGCCCGAGGAGCTTCTCGGCGAACTGGAGACCATAGCCGCAGCGCTTGAAAGGCTGGGGGGTGCGGGACTTGCCAGCGGCGACGGGCTCGCCAGGCTGATCCGCACGGTTCGGCTGTTCGGGTTTCACCTCGCCACGCTCGACCTCAGGCAGAACAGCGCGGTGCACGAACGCGTCGTCGCCGAAATGCTCGCCGCTGCCGGGGTCGAGGAGGATTACGCCGCCCTGGACGAGGAGGAGCGCATCGCGGTCCTGCGCGGCGAACTTGCCGGAGCGCGCCCGCTGCGCATTTCGTGGCACGATTATTCCGAGGAGACGACCGGCGAGCTCGCGATCATCGACGCGGTTGCGCGCGCGCATCGCCGCTTCGGCGCGGCGGCGGTCACGCAATATATCGTTTCGATGGCCACGAGCGTTTCGGATCTTCTCGAAGTTCTCGTCCTGCTGCGCGAAGCGGGACTCTACCGCCCGGGCGAGCGGGCGGAATGCCCCGTTATGCCGGTCCCCCTGTTCGAGACGATCGGCGACCTCGAAGCTGCGCCCGCGATCATGCGAGGGGCGCTGGCCCTCCCCGAACTTGCCGATCTCGCGGGCACGCGGGGGTTTCAGGAAGTGATGCTGGGCTATTCGGATTCGAACAAGGACGGGGGCTATCTCACGTCCTCCTGGCATCTTGCCAGCGCCAGCGAGGCCTTGGGCAAGGTCTTTGCCGAGGCGGGCGTCACCATGCAGCTCTTTCATGGGCGCGGCGGGTCGGTCGGGCGCGGCGGAGGCTCGGCCTTCGACGCGATCCGCGGCCAGCCGCGCGGCACCGTGAACGCGCGCATCCGGATTACCGAACAGGGCGAGGTGATCGCGGCCAAATATGGCAGCCGCGACAATGCCGCGCGCAACCTTGAAGCCATCGCAAGCGCGACCGTGCTCGCGACGCTCGAACCGGAACGGATCGCGCCCTCCGACGCGCAGCGTTTCGCATCGGCGATGGGGGAAATCTCTCGCACCGCTTTCGGGGCCTATCGCGCACTCGTTTACAAGACCGAAGGCTTTGTCGATCTCTTCCGCCAGATGACCCCGATCGCCGAGATAGCGGGCCTGAAGATCGGCAGCCGCCCGGCGAGCCGCAAGGGCACCGACCGCATCGAAGACCTGCGCGCGATTCCGTGGGTGTTTTCCTGGAGCCAGGCGCGTGTGATGCTGCCGGGCTGGTACGGGGTCGGCCATGCGCTCGATGCGTTCGAGGACAAGGGCCTGCTGCGTGCCATGGCCCGGGAATGGCCATTCTTCAGGAACGCGCTCGCCAACATGGAAATGGTGCTGGCGAAATCCGACATGGGGATTGCCCGGCAATACGCCCTGCTGGCCGAGGACAGCGCCTTGGCTCAGCGCATCTTCCCGCGCATCGAGAAAGGCTGGAACCTGACCCATGACGGGCTGCTGGAAGCGACGGGACAGAGCTATCTGCTCGAACATTCGCCCCAGCTCGACGCCTCGATCCGGCTGCGGCTGCCCTATATCGAACCGCTGAACCTGCTGCAGGTCGAATTGCTGCGCCGCCACCGCAGCGGCGAGGACGATCCGCGCATCGCCGAAGGCATCCAGCTCTCGATCAACGCCATCGCGACCGCACTTCGCAACAGCGGCTGACGCCGCCTAAAGCCCCAGCGCGCCGGGATTGATGATCGCATCGGGGTCGAGTTCCCGCTTGAGCGTGCGCACCAGCGCAAGATGCACGGGATCGTGGTCCTTTAGATAGGGATAGGACCGCCCGATCTGGTAATGCACCCCGCCATGATCGTGCATGAGCGCGACGACCTCGCGCTTCAGTTCCTTCACCAGCGCCTCGGCCTCGGGCGCGGCTTCATAGACGGGAAGGCCCTCGAGATGCACGGGTTCGACCGTGCGTTCGTGATAGGCATTGCGCGCATCGGGCCAGTAGAACGTCGGCTCGTAGATGAAGACGCTGGTGCCGATGGCCATGAACATCCCGCCGGTATAGATGCCGTGCGAGTCCATGTCGGCGCGGCGCGATTGCCAATAGGCCTGCAGCGCCTCATGAAAGGGGCGCGCGGCGCAATGCGGCAGCTGGGCGTGCATCGGAAGCCAGCGTTCGCCCTTGGGCCCGACGACATTGTTGAGCGGGGCAAAGGGCATGGCGCGCACGACTTCGGGCACGCTCGCGGAAATTTCCTTTCCGTATTCGCGGGCGATGCGCCTGATCTCGGCGATCTTGTGCGCAGCGTCCCTGTCGTCAAAGCCTTCCGCGATGAAGTGCCCGGCGAACTTGGCCCTGGCGATCCCCTTCGAGCCGGCCAGCGCCATCTTGGCGACCGTCTTCGCCCCCTTGGCGAGCGAGGCGCTGTTTTTCATCACCGCGCCCGCCATGTCGAGCTTGTCGGACAGGTCCGCCTCGCCGATCTGGCCCTGCTGGAGCGCTTCGTCGAGCCCAAAATTTTCCTCGGCAAGGCCGCTTGCCGCGACCTGGCGGAGCGCCCGGTGCAAGTCCTCGAAACGCGCGAAATCGAACGAGGCGGCACCATGCGCCGCCCCCGCCCTTTCAAGCGCGAGGGTGATGCGCACCTTGATGCCGAGCGCGCCGCAATCGCCCGTGAACAGGCCCGCAAGGTCGGGTCCGTAATGACGCGAGAACGGAAGCGCCGGGCCGGACAGCGCACTGCCGGTGCAAAGCATCTCGCCCGTGCCGGTGACGACGGCCAGTGATACCACGCTGTCGGCCGCCGTGCCCTGACCGTGGCTGATCGCGTTCATCGAGACCCCGCCCGCAACGGTTGCATTGAGGCCCGAATAGCTCCCCCAGAAACGCGTCTTGAGCCCGCGCGGGCCAAGCGCCTCGCGCAGTTCGGCCCAGGTCACACCGGGCTCGACGCTGACAAGGGCATTGTCCTCATCGATATGGATCGCCTTCATGCGCGAGAAATCGAGCGTCACGCCGCCCTGCCGCTGATGGGCATAGGCATCGGTATAGCTCGCCCCGCCGCCGCGCATGACGATCGGCATGGAATGTCCGCGCGCGTGACGCACGATCCGGGCGATCTCCTCGGCGCTGCCGGGCCGCACCACCGCAAGCGGCAATTCGTGCCGCCGGAACACATCGGTCGCATAGAATTCGAGGGTTTCGGGATCGGTCAGGACATTGTCCGACCCAACGATCGCGGCAAGGCCCGCCAGCGCGTCCTGCCCGTCCCTGATTGCAGTAGCCATGTACCCACGATACGCCGGGGCAGGCCCGCGGACCGCTCCGCAAGATCCTCTCTCCGCCCCTCGGATAGTCGCCCGCTAGCTCTCTTTCAGCGACAGCAGCTCGTAATGGCCGTCGAGATAGTCCCAGCGCATGAAGGCGAGCACGTCGAGACTTTCGCAAAGCCACATCTCGATCGGCGGATAATCGCCATAGGTGACGGTGACGAAACGGCAATCGAACGTGCCCGCCGCGACCTCGCGGCGCTCCTTGCCGTGTTGCTCGATCCGCGCCTGCGTCGCGTACAGCCCCGGGACACCTCCGCCATTGGCGGCCAGCGAATTGGCATGGACGGTGATCGCGGCGATACGATCGGCCGCCAGCGCGCGCACGATCCAGCCGTCATTGACCAGCGAATGGGTGCCGAAGAAGCGGCAATCCTCCGCCTGCTCGATCCGCTCGGGATTGCCATCAGCGGGGACGATGTCGGCTAGGATGCGCCCGGCGCCGAACCGGTAATGACCGCTGCCGAGCATTCGCCCGCCCTCGACCGTGCGCACGAAGGCTTCGCGCGGCGCTTCGGCGGAGTCGAGGCAGAGCAGGCAGTCGCGCACCAGCGCATCGTCCTCCATCACGCATTGCGCGCGCAGCACGCCCGAACCGTCCGCCTCGCGCGAGACGCTGAACAATTCGCTCCCCGTGCGCGCGCCGCCCGCGCCGAAATAGCCGATGGCCCCGTAAAGGTTGTAGCGCGCTCCTGTCATGTCCGCACCCTGCCGGGCGGGCGACCTTTTATCCCTCGCATCTGCGCCGATCCTCGTGGTGCGAGCAGGGCCGAGCCGTGCGAGACATGCGCTGCGTGCCCTCACCCTGCCGGATATTCGCGGCCCGCACTTCGTTGAAGGCGGACACGACACCGGAGCAGCACATGAAGAAGACCGCCAGTTCGATCCCCCCCGCCTTTCCCCTCGCCCTCCCCCTGGCCCTTGCCGCACTTGGCCTCGCCTCCTGCGGATCGCAGCAGGAGAGCAAGGCTTATCCGGAGATCGAGGAACCCGAGTCGGCCGGTTCGCAGGAAACCGCGATCGGAGGGATCGCCGAGCCGAACACTCCGGACGAGGCGATCGCCGACGAGACTGCCGGCTCGGTAGAGAATGAATTCACCGACGAGGACGAAGCGGGCATGGACGAGTGATCGTGCCTGCCCCTGACGAGGCCGGGCACGTCCGGCAGCGGGCCTAGCCGGACAGCTGCGCCAGAAGGCGGGCGAATTCCTCGGCGTGCCAGACATCGGTGACGAGGCCGTCCTCGTCGATGCGGATGACATCCATCCCGTTGATGGAAAACCGCTTTCCCGAAGGTGCGACACCCATGAGAGGCGCGCCCGTATGGGTGCCTGACATGGTCCAGCGATCGCACGCCATGTCGCCGTCAATGACATAGCATTCGATCCGCATGGCAAGGTCGGGGACCGCTTCCCTCAGCCAGCGCAACACGTCGAGAATGCCGTCGATCCCGGGTTTCTGGCCGGGCGCCATGTTGTGATCCACCACCTGCGGGTGATAGATTTCATGGGCAAGTTCGACCTTTCCGCCGGCCCACAAATCCTCGATGTGTCGGCGCGCGATCGCAAGATTGCGCCGCTCGCGCGGTATGAAGCGAGCTTCCCCGGGAACGATCGCATCCGCACCGGGGCCGGCATCTTGGCCGGGTCCCGCATGTGCAGCCGGTTCGGCAGGCAGTCCTTTCGGTTTCCCGATATCGAGCGTGCCCGCGCCCATCTGGTCCATCAGCTGGGCCATCTCCTCGACATGCCACAGATCGCTTATCCGGCCCTGCTCCACGCGGACCATGTCGATGCCCGAAATCGAAAGCCGGTTTCCCGTCGCCGGCACACCGATAAGGTCGCCGGAATGCGTCCCGCTCAAGGTCCAGACATCGACACCGAAATCCCCGGCGACGAGCATTGCATGGAGGTCCATCGCCATGTCCGCGATCCCGGCGCGGAACTGGTCGACCACGTCCTTGAGCGCCTCGCGCCCCGAAGGTTGCCCCGGCACCGGCATGTGATCGGCGATCGAAACGGTATAATTCGCATCGACCAGGTCGGTGCGCCCCTTGCCCCAGATTTCCTCGATCTGATCGGTCAGAAGGCGCCTTATCGCGCGCGATTCCGGTCTGTCCCCGCTCATCGGGCGGAAAGCCCGCCATCGACCGCGAGGCAATGGCCGGTCACGAAACCGGCCCGGTCGCTGAGCAGCCAGGCGGCAGCTTCCGCGACTTCGCGCGCCGTGGCGATCCGGCCCATCGGATGCGATGCTGCCGCGCCTTCGGCAAAGCCGGGATTGGCCGCGAAACCCCGCTCGGTCAGCATCGGCGTCTCGACCGCGCCGGGAAGTACGGCATTGACCCGCACGCCCGCAGGCGCAGCCTCGAGCGCAGCGGAGCGGGTGAGCCCGATCACCGCGTGTTTGGAAGCGCTGTAGGCGGCAAGCCCCGGCGCGCCGAGCCAGCCCGTCACGCTCGACGTGTTGACGATCGCCCCGCTCCCGCGCGCGATGAAGCCGGGCAGGAGCGCTTTCAGGCAGTTCCACAGACCCTCGACATTGACCTGCTGCACCTTGCGGAATTCCTCTTCGGGATAATCCGCGATGGGCACCATGCGCCCGCCCATCCCTTCGGTCCCCGCATTGTTGAACGCGGCATCGAACGGCCCGTGCCTCTCGAGCGCGTCGGCCAGCGCCGCGCAATCGGTGATGTCGCCGACCAAAGCCGCGCTGCCGGGCAGGTCGCGGGCCACATCCATCACCGTCTCGTCGCGGTCGAACAGGACGGGGGCCGCGCCATATTCGCGGAACAGGCGGGCCGCTGCGCGGCCGATTCCGCTCGCAGCGCCGGTGACAAGGATCGTCTTGCCTTCAAGCATCGCCCGATCCTCCGCCCCGTTCGGCATAGCCGTGCACGCTGTTGTCGGGCGCCCCGCCCGCTTCGCGATAGGCGGCGACGATGCGGTCGAGATGGCGGCCCTCGACCGCTGCCTTGCGGTAATCCGCCGGATCGACGCCGTAGAGCGGCGCGGCATTCTCGCCCAGGATCGCCCGCTTGAGATCGCTGTCCGCAGAACCGAGGGGCTGGTAGCCGAACCGCTCGACCAGGTCCTCGGGCATCCGCAGGCGGCGCAGCGCCTCGATCTGCCATTGCGGCGAGCCGTACCAGACGCTGTCGGTGCCCCACAGCACCTTGTCCGGCCCCAGCCCCTTCACCAGCATCCCGATCATCGCCGCCGCGAGGCGCGGATGGGTGAGCACGGTGAAGGCGAAGCTCGCCCCGATATCGGCATAGACGTTGCTGACGCCCCATTGCTCGGGGATGGCGGCAAGGTCGCTCACCCAGTCGATCCGCCCGGTCTCCTCGAACCGTTCGAGCTCGGCGATGGTGGGCTGGGGAATGGTGCGATAGCCCGCGTGATAGATCACGAAATTGAGCTGCGGCCAATCGCGCGCGGCGCGGCCCACGTCTTCGACCCTGGCGAAAGGCTCCGCGCCCGGCATGACTTCGTCCGCGTCTGCGGGCAGCAGACCCTTGTGGATGCAGACATTGCGCACGCCCGCCTTCGCCATGCGTTCGTAGGCGGGGTACATCAGCGCCTCGTCATCGAGCCGGTAACGCTTGTGCGAAGGCGAGAAAGGCTCGCCCACGGTATAGCCCTTCCAGCCGTCGGGCTTCAGTTCCTCGTGCGCACGGTCGACCTCGTCGAGCCAGCCGTCCTGCCCCGGCCCCAGCACCGCATGGGTCAGCAGCCGCCTTTCCCCGACCACCGAATTCACCGCCTCGCGGGCGGCAGCCATCTGGTCGTTGGTAAGCATCGGCACGCCCTCAGAAGGGGCCCCGGAAAGGAGCGCGACCTTGGTGTCGCTGTCGAGATAGATCGCCTTGATGAAATGGGCGAACTTGATCTGCTCGATCTCGAACGCCCCGGCATGGGGCAGGCCGAGGATTTCGGCGGACAGCTCGATCAGGCCAGTGAGCGGCTCGAACATGTCGGGATCGGCATCGTCGCGCAGGAAATGCACCTGGTCGTCGAAGACGAACTGGTCCTGGAGAGACGCACGCAGGGCCTCCGCTTCGTCCGCATCCTCCGTCTCGCCCTCGCCCACGTCGAAATGCGGGTCGAACACCTCGTTCAATGCCGCGAAGGCATTCGCCATGCCGATCGGCGAGGCAAGCCACGAAGCGCGCGCGCCGTCGCTCTCGCTGTCGCCGTCCCGGCAGGCGGCCTGCGACCGGTTCATCATGAGCGCCTCGTAGCGTCGCAACTGCAGGCTCTGCCCGGGCGGCGTGAATTCCCCGTTGGACACGATCATGGACGGAACCGGAAGCCGCGCAAGGCTCTCGCCCGGGGCCAGTCGCCGGCGATGTTCTTCGGTAAGCAGCGTAACCATGCCGCGAGAATGCCCGCCGATTGCCTGCGCGCTTCATGAATAAACGTTTGCGCGCCATAACGATCCGTCGAAGGCCGTAGCCCAATACCCAAGGTTATCGTTCGAATACCAGAAGTCATTGTTCGCTTGCCCCCGGCGCTGGAAACCTTCCGTCACTCGAAAGGCGGCGGCACGGCCGGCATCAGTCAAGCCCGCACCCAGCCTCGCCTGCGACGCAAAGGGGAGTAATGAACATGACCAAGACAGGGCCCGTGCAGTTCGCGGCATCCATATTGTTGGCATCGACCGCGATGCCGGCCTTCGCGCAGGACCCTGACCGGGCTTCGGGAGATGCACAGGAGATGCCGCAGGAAAACCCCGAATCCGGGGGCGTGGGCACGATCATGGTCACCGCCGAACGCACCAGCCGTTCGATCCAGGACACTCCGATCTCGGTCACGGCGGTGAGCGGCGAAACGCTCAAGGCGACGGGCGCGGTCGTTATCAACGATCTGGCCGCGACGGTCCCGAACCTCACCTCCACCACCGGGCCACAGGGTTCGGCGGACGCAAATTTCTTTATCCGCGGCGTCGGCCAGTTCGATTTCATCGTCACCAACGACCCCGGTGTCGGGCTGTATGTCGACGGCGTCTATCTCGGCCGGACGGTCGGCGCGATGCTCGATGCGGGCGACGTCGAACGGGTAGAGGTGCTGCGCGGGCCGCAGGGCACGCTGTTCGGGCGCAACACGCTGGGCGGCGCGGTGAGCGTGGTGACCAAGCGACCCGAACTCGGCGTCGTTTCGGGCGATGCGCAGGCGACCTATGGCAGCCGCGACCGTATCGATCTCGATGCGAGCCTCAACCTGCCGATCGGCGACACCGCCGCGGCGCGCGTCTATGGCTTCTACCGGCAGCAGGACGGGTTCGCCGACAATGTCGTCACCGGCGAGGATTTCGGCCGGATCGACCGCTATGGCGCCCGCGCGCAGCTGCGGTTCGAATTCGGACCCGACGTGACCGTCGATTTGTCGGCCGATTATTCGCTCGACAAGTCGAACCCGGCGCCTTCGGTCCTGCGCTCGATCCTGCCGTTGCCGTTCTTCCCGCCGGCGGCGCTGAACGACGTGCAGGATCCGGACAATTTCTACGACATCTTCGCCTCCAACAGTCCCGAGGCGAGGAACGAGGTCTATGGCTTCTCCGGCACTGTCACGGTCGATCTGGGCGCCGCAGAGCTGAAGTCGATCACCGCCTACCGCGTGCTCGACGGTTTCTCGACCTCCGACCCCGACAGCACGCGCTTCCAGCTGTATGACCAGCTGGTTACGACCGAGCAGGACCAGTTCAGCCAGGAGCTGCAACTGACCGGCACCGCCTTCGGCGACGCGCTCGAATACCTTGTCGGCGGCTATTACTTCAGCGAGGACGCAGCCCAGGTGCTCGACCTGTGCTTCGCGCCGATCAGCAGCCCGGCCGCCCAGCCCTTCCAGGCGTGCAACACCTGGACCCAAGGCAACGACCAGCAGACCGAAAGCTTCGCCGTGTTCGGACAGGGGCGGCTTTCGCTGACGGACAGCCTCTCAATCACGCTGGGCGGGCGTTACACCTGGGATGAAAAGGACATCATTTCGAACCAGTTCTTCGATTTCCGCCCGCAGCTGGTAGGGCCGGGCGCCGTGTTCGGCTTCGGCCTCCCGCCCGAGCTGATCGGGGAGGCGATCGTGCTGCCGATCGTCACCGACCTGCCGGGCACCGCGAGTTTCGAGAAGTTCACGCCCAAGATCGGCGTCGAATATGAACCCAACCCGGATCTTTTGTTCTACGCGTCCTATTCCGAAGGCTTCCGCGCCGGTGGCTTCAACGGACGCCTGATCGCCCCGCAGGCGACCATCCCGACCTATGAACCCGATACCAACGAAACCTTCGAGGTGGGCCTGAAATCGGACCTGCTCGACCGGGCACTGCGCTTCAACCTCACGCTGTTCCATTCGCAGTACCGCGACATCCAGCAGACCATCGCCGATCCGGCGGTGCAGTTCCGGGTCGCGAATGCGGGCGATGCGGTGCTAAAGGGTTTCGAGACCGAAATCGCGATCGTTCCAACCACCGGCCTCAGGTTCGATTTCGCGGTCGGCTACACCGACAGCGAATTCGAGGACGTGCCCGTCACGGTCGGTCCGATCAACGGCAACCGCCTGCCCTTCAGCCCGGAATGGACGATCTCGGCGGCGGCGCAGTACGACATCGATTTAGCCGGGGGCACGCTCACGCCGAGAGTGGATTTCCGCTACCAGTCGGAGGTCTTCTTCACCGCTTTCAACCTGCCGTTCGAGGAGCAGGAAGGCTATGGTCTGCTCAACGGGCGGATCACCTGGGTCGATCCGTCGGAGACCTTCACTCTCGCAGCCTTCGGCCTCAACCTGTTCGATGTCGAATATTTCACTTTCGGCCAGAACGCGCTCGCATCGCAGGGCGTTGCCTATAATTATCTTGGGCGGCCGCGCGAATTCGGCGTGAGCGCGGGAATTCGCTTCTAGAGCGCTTCTGGAGAGGTTGGACACCATGCGGATCCTCGTCATCGGCGGAACCGGGAATGTCGGCGGGCGGACCGTGGCGCGGCTGCGTGAGAGCGGGCACGAGGCAGTGCCCGCCGCCCGCAACCCGGGCACGGGCGGGCTCGCGCTCGATCTCGGCACGATCGGGGATCGGACGCACGATCTCGAAGGGTTCGACGCCGCTTTCCTGATCACCCCGCTGGGGCCGGAGGAAACTGAGATCGGCCTTGTCACGGTCAAGGCGCTGCGCGATGCGGGCGTTGGCCGGATCGTCTATCTCGGCATCCACAATCTCGAGGCGATGCGCGCGATCCCCCATTTCGAGACCAAGGTGCCGATCAAGCAGGCCGTGCTCGACCGGGCGAGCGATTGCGTGCTCGAGGCCAATTTCTTCTTCCAGAACGATCTCATGGCGCTGCCGGCGATGACCGGGGCCGGAATCTACCCGCTGCCGGTCGGGACGACGGGCGTGTGGAGCGTCGATGCCGCCGACATCGCCCGCGCGGCGGCGCGCGCGCTGACCCTGCCCGACTGGGCGGGCCGCGCCGTGCCAGTGTGCGGGCCCGAACGCCTCACCGGCCCCGCGATCGCCGCCGACTGGGGCGCCGCGCTCGGCCGCGAGGTCGCCTATGGCGGCGATGATGTCGAACCCTTCGTCGGGCAGATGCGCGGCGTGATACCCGGTATGACCGACTGGATGGCCGAGGACATGGCGATCATGATGAAGGTCACGCAGGAAATGGGCTGCCCCGCCACCCCCAACGATCTTGCCGCGAGCGAGAACGTCGTCGGTGCGCCGCTTACGACCCACCGCGCATTCGTTCACAGCACACTCGAGGAGACCACCCCATGAAAGCAATGTACACCGCCCATGCCACCGCCACCGGCGGGCGCGCCGGCCATGTCGAGACGAGCGACGGCATCGTCAGCTTCGACCTTGCCATGCCGCCCGAAATGGGCGGGCCCGGCGGCGGGGCGAACCCCGAACAGCTCTTCGCCGCCGGCTATTCCGCCTGCTTTCACGGGGCGCTGCAATTCGTTGCGGGGCAGGACAAGACCGACGTTTCGGGGTCGAGCGTGACCGGCCATGTCTCGATCGGCGAGAACGATGCAGGGCCCGGCTTCAAGCTCGGCGTGGTGCTCGACATCGACGTTCCCGCGCTCTCGCAGGCCGAGGCAGAGGCGCTCGCCGAAACGACGCACCAGGTCTGCCCCTATTCGAACGCGACCAGGGGCAATATCGAAGTCGAACTCAACGTCACGGGAGGAAAGGCATGAGCACCGGTTACGCATCCGCGCTTGCCGCGGAACACGACGCGCCGCCTATGCGGCCGCTGACCGACAAGGACCACCCCAGCGCCCACATGCTCTACGCCGCGCATAAGGCGTTCCAGAATGGCGATCTCGACGGTCTTTTCGCGCATATCGCCGAGGACGCGGTGTGGCACATGCCAGGCGAGAACGTGCTCGCCGGGTCATACAAGGGTCATGCCGAAATCATGCGCAATTTCGGAATGCTGCAGGAGGCGGTCGATGCCTATTGGGCGCATCCGCTCGACTATTACGGCAGCGATGATCACGTCACGCTGATAGCGGAGGTCCATGCGCGCAAGGGCGACCGGGAACTCCATACAAAGGAGGCGATGACGTGGCGGGTCGAGGACGGCCAGCTCAAGGAATGCTGGCACCTGTGCCTCGAACCGGAAAAGTGGGACGCCTTCTTCAGCGCTGATTGACCGCCCGCTTTCGCCAGGCCTGCGGTTCGCCCTCCATTTCCGCAAGCCTGAGCGCGGCGGGCCGTCGCCAGACGTGCGCCGTGTCGACCCGGGTTTCGACCCGGTCTAATTCGGGAAACCGTACCAGCGCATCGCGCGCCGCCTCGATAAAGTGCGGCGCCATGGTGCATCCGGGAAAGGTCACGCAGAACGTGACGCGGAGCGTGCGGTCTTCGATTTCCCAGCCGAGCACCAGCCCCATCTCGACCAACCCCGTCGGGCGGCCCGAGGCGACGCTGCACGGGTCCTTTACCCGGTCGAGTTCGATCCTGATTCTGTCGTCGAGCGTCATGCTGCCACTCCTTCAGCTTCTCCCTGCCAGATCGACCAGGCGGGCTTGGTGCCCTCCGCACGTTTGCCTGCGAAGGCGTCTTTCGCTTGGGCCGCACGATAGGCGGCGATGTCGAGCCCCATCGCGCGCGCGTAATTGCCGCCCAGGATCATGCGCTTCATCGTGTCGTCGAGCTGCGGGATGCCATGGCGGCTCATTACTTCCTCGCTGAAACGGAAATTCCAGAACAGCTCCAGCACGTGCTGCGGGTGGATCACGGTGCAGCCCGTCGACCACAGCAGTTTCTCGATCCCGCCCCATTGCATCATCAGCGCCAGCGCCGCCTCGAACCGGCCCGGCGCCTGCCACAGCAGCGCGGTCGTCGTCTCGAGATTGGCGTAGACATTGGGAAACCGCCCGATCGCCATTGCCGTCTCCTCGACGAAGGCCATGCCCGAATGGATGATCTCGAAATTCATGCTCGGGAAACTGTCGGCGGCCTGTTCGAAATCCTCCCCGATCCGGTAGGGCGCGAGCGGGACCGATCCGTTGGGCAGCGCCTTGTGGATCGCGATTGTCCTGAGCCCGCGCTCCTGCGCGCGTTCGATGAGGGCAAGGACCGTGTCGTCATTGGCGAGCCAGCGGCGATAGGGGTCCATCTGGTGTGGGTAGAGCTTGACCCCGATTGCGCTCGGCAAGTCCTCGTGCTGGCGGTCGAGATCATCGAGCACCTGCGCCTTATCCTGCGTCGGGTCGAGCCCGATGTAACCAAGGCAGCGTTCGGGATAGGAGCGGCACAGCTCCAGCGTCTTCCATTCCGCTGCGAAACCGTCCTTGAACCATGTGTCGAGCCGCAGCGTGTGCGTCCCGAACAGGTCGGTCCGGCTTTCCTCCAGCATGGTGCGGGCAAGGACGTGCGGGTCCATGTCGACCATGTAGACGTCCTGGCGGCAGATCCGGTCCGGCGGGCTCATCGCGGTGTGGAGCCCGTAGGACATGAGGTGGAGCTGCTCGCCGTACTTCGACGCGACATTGTCGGCCGAAAGGTTGAGCGCGTGAACCACCGCGTCGATGACGAAGACGTCGTCCGGGATCGGCTCGAGGCCCTCTAAGGTCGCTGGCATGGGCGGTGTTCTCCCCTTGGTCTGCAGGTTCGCCCGGAACCTACAGTTCTACCGCGCGAAGCACAGGGCGTTTCGGTCCGGTTCTCATAACCAACTTTCATGAACTCTTGCCTCTGGGCGATTATCGCGCGCGGCCCGCTTCGTGTTTGACTGCATCAAACTGGAGAAAACGATGGCAACTCAGCTGCGTGAACCCGACCGGCTTTCGCCCGCCGACCTCGTGCGCGAGGATGCGGTGCACCGTTCGGTCTACACCGACCCGGCGATCTTCGACCTCGAGATGGAGCGCATCTTCGGCCGCGCCTGGCTCTATCTCGGCCATCGCAGCGAGTTCAAGGAGGCCGGCGACTACGTCATTCGGCACATGGGCAAGCAGGCGGTGATCCTGACGCTGGGCAAGGATGGCGACGTCCACGCGATCTTCAATCGCTGCACCCATCGCGGCGCGACCCTGTGCGCCTTCGACAAGGGGTCCGCCCCGCACGGACACCAGTGCCCCTATCACGGCTGGATGTTCAACGCCGACGGATCGGTGCGCTTCGTCCCCTACGACAAGGGCTATGGCGAGCGGCTCGACAAGGGGGAAATGGGCATCGAGCAGGTCCGGATCGAGGAATATCGCGGCTTCCTGTTCGGCAACCTCATGGGCGATGCCGCGCCTCCGCTCGAGCATTTCCTCGGCCACATGAAGACCTCGATCGACGATCTCGTCGATCGTTCGCCCACGGGCGAGCTCGAATGCGGACCCTACGTGCTGCGCCACTATTACCGCGCCAACTGGAAGATGACCTTCGAGAACCTGAACGACACGGTCCATCCCGGCTTCGCCCACGCCGCCTCGGTCGTATCGGCCAAGGCGGTCGCGAACGAGGTCGGCGGGCCGGAAAACATTGTGCCGACCATCGGCATGATGATGGCTAACGGCAAGCCGATCCAGTTCTTCCAGGATATCGACATGGTCACCGCGCCAGGCGGGCACAGCTATATCGGCGGCCACATGGGGGCGGACTACACGCCTGACACCTCGGACGCCTACACGGCATCGCTGATCGACTATCACGGCGCGGAAAAGGCGAAGGAGGTGCTCTCGGTCGATCGCCACCTCATGCTGCTTTACCCGTCGAGCTTCTGGCACGCGCGCTACCAGACGCTGCGCATCATGCGTCCCGTGCGGCACGACCTGACCGAGATGATCGGCTTCGTCTTCCGCCTGAACGGCGCGCCGGAGGAGACCTATCGCAACGCGATCGAATATTGCACCGGGGCGAACAGCGCGGCCTCTCCCGTGATCTCGGACGATCTGGAAATCTATGAGCGGTGCCTGCTCGGCAATGGCTTTGGCGAGCGTGAGTGGATCCCGACGAGCCGCGGAATGGACGAGGACCGTGAGCGGACCAACAGCCACGACCGGATGCCCGCGACTTCCGAAGGCTTCATCCGCAACCAGTTCCGCGCCTGGGCCGATTACATGGGGCAGGCATGACCGACGAGATCCGCCTCTTCGTCGAGCGCGAGGCGCGCCTCCTTGACCAGATGCGTTACGAGGAATGGGTCGCCCTGTTCCTTCCCGATGCGCGTTACTGGGTGCCGGTCAGCCTGGACCAGCCGAGCCCGGAGGCCGGGCCGAGCCATTTTCACGACGACATCCAGGTTCTGATGGTGCGCACCCACCGGCTCGCCAATCCGCGCGCCTTCGGGGCCGAACCTTCCCCGCGCACTGTGCACATCGTCTCGGGCGTGACCTGGGAAGAGGACGAGGAGGATATCCTCGCGACTTCTTCGCAGATCATGCTCGAATACCGCAATCGCGGCAATTTCGACGATGACCTGCGCCTGTTCGGCGGGCAGGTGACCCATCGCCTGCGCCGCGAAGGCGGAGAGCTTCGCATCGCCCGCAAGCGGATCGACCTCGTCAATGCCGAGGGCGCCTTCAACGCGATGCTGGCGCCGCTGTGATGGCCGGCAAGAACGAGCCCATCGCCCACATCGTACCGGGGAGCGGCTGGTCGACCCCCTTCGTGCGCTGGCAGGGCGCCTTTGCCGAACTGCACAGTCTCGAATTCGCCGCCTGGACGGCGCAGCGCGCTCTCGCAAGGAGGGAAATCCCGCTCGATGCGCTCGATTTCGGAGTGCTGGGCTTTACCGTCCCCCAGAAGGGTTCGTTTTACGGCCTGCCCTTCGTCACCGGCACGATGGGCGCGGCGCACATCCCCGGGCCGAGCGTGATGCAGGCCTGCGCGACTTCGGCCCGCTGCCTCGCCGTTGCCGCCGAAGAAGTCGCGAGCGGGCGGGCGGGCGCAGCGCTGGTCCTTGCAGCCGACCGGGTCTCGAACGGGCCGCATATCTATTATCCCAGCCCCGGCGGACCCGGCGGCACGGGACGCGCGGAGGACTGGGTGCTCGACAATTTCGCCGGAGACCCCTTCGCGCGGGTGGCGATGGTGGAAACGGCGGAGAATGTCGCAAGGAAGCACGGCGTCACCCGCGAGGAGCAGGACGACGTTACGCTGATGCGCTATCACCAATATGCCGATGCCATCGCCGAAGACCGCGCCTTTCACCGCCGCTTCATGGACCTGCCGTTCGAAGCGCCCGATCCGCGCTTTCGCAAGGTCATGGGCGAGATCGAGGGCGATGCGGGCGTGCAGCCGGCGAACGAGGACAAGCTGCGCTCGCTCGGGCCCGTGATCGAGGGCGGAACCGTGACCTATGGCGGCCAGACCCATCCGGCGGACGGGAATGCCGGGCTCGTCGTCGCCGACCGCGAACGGGCGCGCGAACTCGCCCCGGACGCGCGATACGACATCGCGCTCCTCGGCTTCGGCCAGGCCCGGGTCAAACCCGCCTACATGCCCGAGGCCCCCGTCCCCGCAAGCCGCGCCGCGCTCGATGCCGCCGGCCTCTCCATCGGGGACATCGACGCGGTCAAGTCGCACAATCCCTTTGCCGTCAACGACATAGTCTTCGCGCGCGAGACCGGTTTCCCGCTGGAACGCATGAACAATTACGGCTGTTCGCTGGTCTGGGGCCACCCGCAGGGCCCGACGGGTCTTCGCGCGATGATCGAACTGATCGAGGAGCTTGCCGCGCGCGGCGGCGGGCGCGGGCTGTTCCAGGGCTGCGCGGCGGGCGACAGCGCGATGGCGGTTGTGCTGGAGGTGACGGAGCGATGACGACGATCCTTTCGCATGGAAACGGCAAGGCGGTTTGGGTCCCCGAAACTGTTCCCGCAATCCTCGAACGGGCGGTGCGCGAGCGACCGCGGGACATCGCGCTCGTCTCGGACGAATGCGAACTGACCTATGCGCAGTACGGCGATGCGGTCGCCCGGCTCGCGCGGCGCCTGTCACGGCATGGCAGCCCGGGCGACACCGTCGCGATCATCCTGCCCAACATGGCCGCCACCGCCATCGCGATCTTCGCTGCGCAGAGCGCCGGGATGGTCGCAGCCACGCTCAATCCCGATTACACCGCCGCCGAACTCGCCCCCATGATCGAGGACTCCGCGCCCACCTGCGCGATCGTCGCCTGCGGCATCCATCCGCGCATCGCCCATCTCTTCGCGCAGGCGACCGAAATCCTGCTGGTCGACGGCGATGCCGCGATCCTCGAGGATCTCGGTATCGGCGGGGAGGAGGCGCCGGCCGGTCCTCTCCCTTCGCCCTCACCCGACGATCTTGCCGTGCTCCAGTTCACCGGCGGCAGCACCGGCCGGCCCAAGGGGGTGGAACTCACTCACCGCGCGGTCGCCACGAATGTCGCCCAGCGCGAAGCGGTGCTGCCGACGCATTTCGGCGGCGAGCGCATTCTTTGCTTCATGCCGATGTTCCACAGCTTCGCCGCGGCGATGTGCGTCAACCTTGCTGCCTATTGCGCGGGCAAGCTCGTCATCCTGCCGCGCTATCGCCCGGACTGGGTGGTCGAGGCGATCGGTCGCCACGCGATCACGCGGCTGCCCGCGGGCCCGACCGTATTCAACGGGCTAATCCGTTTTGACGGGCTCACCCGCGAAGGGCTGGCCAGCCTCAGATGCGCCTATTCGGGCTCGGCGCCGCTCGGTATCGAGACGCTCGCGCAATGGGACGCGCTGACGGGCGTGCCGATCTACGAAGGCTACGGCCAGAGCGAGGCAGGCCCGATCCTGACCTATTTCGGCCCCGGGATGAAGGTGAAACCCGGCAGCGTCGGCCCGGCCCTTCCCGGCACCGAGGTGCGGATCGTCGATCCTGAAAATCCCGCGCGCAACCTGCCGACGGGCGAAGCGGGAGAGATCGCCGCGCGCGGCCCGCAGGTGATGCGGGGCTACCGTTCGCTCGCCAAAGAGACGCGCGCGACGCTGCACGGCGGCTGGCTGCACACCGGCGATATCGGCATGCTCGACGAGGACGGGCACCTCACCATCGCGGATCGCAAGAAGGACATGGTCCTGATTTCGGGCTATAATGTCTTCCCGCGCGAGGTCGACGAGGCGCTGCTCGCCCACCCAGCCATTGCGGGTGCCGCCTGTGTCGGCGTGCCCGACAGCTATCGCGGCGAACGCCTCGTCGCTTTCGTCACCCCGGCGGACGACGGCGAAGTGGACGCAGAGGGCCTCGCCGACTGGCTTGCCGAACGCCTCGTACGCTACAAGCGGCCTTCCGAATACCGCGTGCTTCGATCCCTGCCGCTCACCGCGGCGGGCAAGATCGACAAGCAGGCGCTGAAACGCGCTGCGCTCGAGACGCCTGCCGCCGCCGACGGGGAGGCACGCCATGTCGCTTGATCAGGTTGCACCGATCCGCGCGGCGCTGATGGCGCGGCGTGCTGCGCCTGCCCCACCGGTCGATGCCCGCCGGGCCGGGTTCGAGGCGCAGATGGCCGATGTCCCGCTGCCGCCTGATATCACCGCCACGCGGGTCCAGCTGAGCGAGCATTGCAGCGCGCTGTTGTGCGGCGTCGAAGACGCGAGCAAGGAGCGGGTGCTGCTCTGGCTGCATGGCGGGGCGTTCATCCTCGGTTCGTCCGAAAGCTACCAGCCGATGGCCGCCCGCCTGTCGCGCGCCGCCGGGGCGCAGGTGCTGGTGCCCGATTACCGCCTTGCGCCCGAACATCGTTTTCCAGCGCCGGGCGAGGATACTCTGGCCGCGCTCGACTGGCTCGAAGCGCAGGGTCACACGGCAGAGACCACCGCGATCGGCGGCGACAGCGCCGGAGCCAATCTCGCGCTTGGTGCGATCCAGCGGCGCGTGGCGGAGCGGGGAGCCAGCCCGGTGCATGCGGCATGGCTGGTCTCGCCCTATCTCGACCTCACCCATTCGGGCGCATCGATCGCGACGCGCGCGGCCCGCGATCCCTTCGTCGATCCCGCCGGAATGCCGGAGACCGCGCAGCGCTATCTTGGCGAACACGATCCGGCAGATCCTGCGGCATCGCCGTTGTTCGGCAGCTTTGAAGGCTTCCCCCCGACCCTTATCCAGGTCGGGTCGGACGAGGTCCTGTTCGACGACGCCGCGCGCGCGCGCGGCGCAATCGAGGCGGCGGGCGGGACATGCGTCTTCCAGGAATGGGCCGGCATGGTCCATGTCTGGCCGCTCTTCGCGCACCAGGTCGACGAAGGCGGCTGGGCGATCGAACAGGGCGGCGCCTTCCTCCGCTCGCAGGCGCCCGAAAACGGCGGCTGACCGCGCGTATTGCCAGTTTCGGGGGGTCTGCTAGTCAGAACGGCATGGAACTGCGCCAGATACGCCATTTCCTCGAAATCGTGCGCTGTTCGAGTTTCGGCCAGGCGGCCGAACGCCTGCACGTCACCCAGCCGGCCCTGTCCAAGAGCATCCGCAATCTCGAACATTCGCTCGGGGTGAAGCTGCTCGAACGCCATCCCAATGGCGTCGTCCCGACCGATTACGGCGAATTGTTCCTCGAATACGCATCGCTCATCGCTGCCGAGATCGACCGCGCCAAGGCCGAGATCGAACAGATGAAGGGGACCGGGCGCGGCGTCGTGCGGGTCGGCGCAGGGGCGACGATCCTGCAATATCTCATCCCGCAAGCGGTGCGTGCCTTCATGGCGCAGGGCACGGATTCTGCGGTCACGTTCCGCCAGGGCCTGCGCGACGAACTCATCGCCTGCCTCAGGCGCGGCGAGGTCGATATCATCGTCGGCGCGATCGCCCCGTCTGGCGCCGAGGAGGACGACGAATTCCGCCGCGAACGGGTGCTGCGCGACACGATCGTGGTCGTCGCCAGCGAAACCCACCCACTTGCCCACGCGCAAAGCGTGAGCATCGCCGACATCGCCGGCAATCGCTGGGTCCTGCCCGAGGGGACCGAGAACGAGCGCGACCGGCTCGCCCGCGTGCTCCGCTCCGAAGGGTTCGAACAGCCCGATTGCGTCATCACGACGCCATCGTCAAACTTCATGTCGACCATGCTGCAGGGCAGCGACTATCTCAGCTACCTGCCCGAGGCGCTGCTGAAAGGCGAAGGCAATTACGCCCATCTCAAACGCATCGCGATCGAGCGGCCGATCTGGGATCCGGTGGATGTCGGAGTGATCTATCGCCGCCGCGGCATCATGCTGCGGCCGGTGCGGCGCTTCATCAACCGCCTGGTCGAAGCCGGCGCGGCGATCGAGCAGGAGATGGGGACGGCCGAAGCGCGAGCCTAATCGCGATCACGGTCCCATTGCGGAGCCACGGTGCGCCGCTTGCCGTCGGGAGTGCGCGGCGTGTCCTCGTCCAGGGCCTCGCGGTCCCACAGCTTGCAGGTGACCATCTTGTGCTTCTGGTCGAGCCCTTCGCAGTAATTGGTGTATTCGCACAGACGCACCTTCGCGCCATTGCCGCTGCGCACCTTTTCGAACCAGTCGGGATCGGCCATCGCCTGCCGCGCCAGCCCGACGATGTCGCCTTCGCCCGCCGACAGGGCGCTTTCGGCCTGATCGAAATTGTGGATCCCGCCAGCGACGACGATCGGGGTGTCGAGCCCGCCGGCGCGCAGGCGTTCGCGGATCGCCCGTGCGGGCGCGAGATTGCGGCCGAACGGACCGCGCGCGTCGGACAGATATTGCGGCATGCATTCATAGCCGCTGCGCCCGGTATAGGGATAAGCCGCCTCGCCCACTTTCGGGCGCTTCGCATCCTCGAACTTGCCCCCGCGCGACAGCGAGATGAAGTCCATGCCGGCAAGCGCGAACTTCTCGGCAGAGAACAGCGCGTCGCCAAGGCCCGAGCCGCTCTCGATGCATTCCTCGGCCAGCATCCGGCAGCCGACCGTGAAGCTGTCGCCGACAGCGCCGCGCACCGCGGCAAAGACCTCGAGCGGCAGCCGCACGCGCCCGTCGGGATCGCCGCCATAGCCGTCGTCGCGCGTGTTGAGTGCAGAGAGAAAGGAGGCCATCGTGTAGGCATGGGCATAGTGCAGTTCGACCCCGTCGAAGCCTGCCGCCTCCGCCCGGCGCGCGGCATCGGCGAACAGGCCCGGCAGGGTTTCGGGGAGGTCGGCGACATGGGGCAGGTGGGTATCGGTCACACGCTCGCGCGAGCCCATCGACAGGCTTTCGAATTCGCGCGTGGTGAGGACCGCCTCGAGTTCCTCCTCCGACATCGCGGCGAGCGTTTCGCGAACCTCATTCTCGCTCGCCTCGGTCATGCCGAGCGCCTCGCGGTGATGGTCCCCGATGGCAAGGAAACGCCGGATGAACTTTTCGGCAGGCTGACGCCGCTTGATCGCCAGAAAGTCGATCAGCTGGATAAAAAGTTTCGTCTCTCCCCCGCTCGCCTCGCGCACGGCCCGCACGATGGCCTGTAATCCCTCGATATAGCGGTCATGGCTGGCGCGCAGCAGCGGACCAGAAGGTATGTCGCGGATCCCGGTCGCCTCGACCACGATCGCGCCGGGACGGCCCTGGGCAAAGCGGCGATACCAGTCGATCACGTCGCGCGTGACCTCGCCCTCCTCGGTCGCGCGCCAGGGGACCATCGCGGGGATCCAGGTCCGCTGGGCGAGCGAGAGGCGACCATGTTCGAGCGGCTGGAAAAGGCGCGATCGCCGCACTTCCCGCTCGCTCGGCCAGTGTCCGCCGCGCGGCGAATAGGCGATCTTCTCGGGCGGCTTCCACATCTCCTTCAACCGGCACTTTGCTGATAGTGGCGGCGTTCAGGCCGGGCCTTCAGGGCAAGTTCGCGCGCCTTCTCGTTCGCCTTTTCCGCCTCCCGGTAGAGCTGGTATTCGCCCGAGCGCAGCTGTTCCGGCCAGCCGAGCGGCTGCCCTGCGACCTTGCGCACGCCGTAATGTCCGGCGGCATGGCGGGTCCAGAACGGGTCGTTGAGATGCGGCCGGGCGAGCGCGCACAGATCAGCGCGGCCCGCCGCGATGATCGTGTTGACCTGTTCGGGCAGCGAAATGTCGCCCACCGCGATCGTTGGGATGCCGACCTCGTTGCGGACGAATTCTGCGAACGGCGTCTGCCACATCCGGCCGAAGACCGGCTTCTGCCAGCGTACCGTCTCGCCGCTGGAGCAATGGATGATGTCGACGCCCGCATCCTTGAACAGCCCCGCGATGATCGCGAGATCGTCGAGCGTGAGGCCACCCGGCGCCCAGTCGCTTGCCGACAGGCGCACCGACATCGGCCGGTCCTCGGGCCAGACTTCGCGCATCGCCCGGAACACTTCGAGCGGATAGCGCGCCCGCGCCCGTGCATCGCCGCCATATTCGTCCGAACGTTCGTTCGTCAGCGGCGATAGGAAGCTCGCCAGCAGGTATCCATGCGCGCAGTGCAATTCGAGCATGTCGAAACCGGCCAGCGCGCCCCGTTCGGTCGCGGCGACGAAATCGGCCTTCACCTGGTCCATCTGTTCGCGCGAGAGTTCGCCCGGAACCGAGGACACGCCCTCGATATAAGGGATGGGCGAAGCCGAGACGATCGGCCAGTTCCCGTGTTCGAGCGGCATGTCCATGCCCTTGTCAGGCACGTTGGTCGAACCCTTGCGCCCGGCATGGCCCAGTTGCAGCGCGATTCTGGCAGGGGTGCGGTGGATGTTCGAGACGAGACGAGTGAAATCGGCCTCCTGCTCGTCACTCCACAGGCCCGTGCAGCCCGGCGTGATCCGCGCATTGGGAGAGGTGCAGGTCATCTCGGTGAAGATCAGGCCCGTCCCGCCCAGCGCCCGCGCCATGTAATGGGTGTGATGCCAGTCGTTGAGCCGCCCGTCCTCCGACGAATATTGCGCCATCGGCGCCATCGCGACGCGGTTGGGCAGGCTCAGGCCGCGCAGGTCGAGCGGCGAGAACATCGGCGTCGGCCGATCCGGGCCGAGATCGCGGCCGGTTTGCGCGGCATAGACCTCGTAGAACTCGTGTTCGACATCCTCGAGGAACTTCGCATCGCGCAGGCCCACATTGTCCCACGTCACCGACTTCGCGCGGCTCATCAGCGAAAAGGCGAACTGAAAGCGCGGCTTCTCCCAGTGCATCGCCATGTCTTCGAACCAGCGCAGCGACACCGCGGCGTTGTGCTGCGTGATCTCGACCGGCGTGCGGCGCTCTTTCTCATAAGCTTGCTGGATCGCCGGGACATCGCCCGGATGGGCGACGACCTGGTCCGACAGAGCGATCGCGCATTCCATAGCGAGCTTCGTGCCCGACCCGATCGACCAGTGCGCGGTCGCCTTGGCATCGCCCAGCAGCACCATCTTGCCGTGCGACCATTTCTCGCAGGCGATGACCGGGAAATTGCGCCAGATCGAACGGTTGGTGATGAGCCCGTGATTGTCGAGACAGTCGGCGAACACGCGCTCGAGATAGCGGGCGCTTTCCTCCTCGCTCATCTCGGCAAAGCCGGTCGCTTCCCAGGTTTCGGGCGTCGTTTCGATCACCCAGGTCGAACGCTCTTCATTATACTGGTAGGAGTGGGCGCAGAAATGGCCGTGCTCGGTCTCGCGGAAGAAGAAGGTGAAGGCGTCGAGCGGCTTGGTCGATCCCATCCAGGTGAAATAGTTCGGTCGGTCCTGCCGGGTGACGCCGAATTCCTCGGCAAAGCGGTCGCGCATCGGCGATCCGATGCCGTTGCCGATGACGATGAGGTCGCTTTCCGCGAAACGCTCCTCGAACGTGTCGGGATCGATCGTGGTTTCGAAATGCAGCTTCACCCCGACCGCGCGGCAGCGGTCCTGCAGCAGGGTGAGCAGCAATTGCCGGGAACAGCCCGCAAAGCCGTTCCCGCCGATGGTTGAGCGTTCGCCCTCGCGATCGACCACGATATCGGTCCAGTAGGCAAGGTGGCCCTGAAGCAGGTCGTAGCTCTCGGGATCGGCGTTGAGGAATTCATCCATCGTCTCATCAGAGAACACCACGCCGAAGCCGAAGGTGTCGTCGGCCCGGTTCTGCTCGAACACCTCGATCTCGCATTCGGGCATGCGCTTCTTGGTCAGGAGGGAGAAATAGAGGCCACCCGGCCCGCCTCCGATCACGGTAATCTTCATGGCTTCCTTCCTCGTTGCAAATCGGCCCAAGGGCAGCGAACCGGCCCGGTTCCGCCCGCAGGCGCAAGATAGTTTAGATCTAAGGGATCATGCCGCGCGATATTCTCGATCATTGCCGCCTCACCCCGTTCCGGCCTGCGGGACGACCGCGGTCACCTCGATCTCGACCTTGGCCCTTTCTTCCACGAGCGCGCTGACACCGATCACGGCCATGGTCGGGAAGACCTTGCCTAAGCGCGCCCGCCACGCCGCGCCGATCTCCTTGAGGCCCGTGCGGTAAGCGTCGATGTCGGTGACGTAGCAGGTCATGCGCACGATATGCTCGGGGCCGGCTCCGGCCTCGGCGAGGATCGCGACGATATTGGTGAGCGCCTGATCGAACTGGCCCGCGAAATCCTCGGCTTCGAAGACCTCGTCCTTGGTCCAGCCGATCACTCCGGCGGTGAAGACCATCCGGCCTTCCGCCGCGATACCGTTGGCATAGCCCTTTGGACGCGGCCAGCCTGCGGGCAGGAGCGCGCGATGCATCGTCATGCCACACCTCCCGCTGCGACGAGGGGCGCTGGTCCGCTCGCCGCCTCTGAATCCCTTCCGGCCAGTTCGCGCTTCAGCCCTTCGAGCAATTGCCGGGCGATCACGATCTTCTGGACCTCGGAGGCGCCTTCATAGATGCGCAGCGCGCGGATCTCGCGATAGAGTTCCTCGACCTTGACGCCCTTCGTGACGCCGAGCCCGCCGAACAGCTGGACCGCCTTGTCGATCACCTGCTGCGCGGCCTCGGTCGCGTGGAGCTTCGCCATCGCCGCCTCTCGCGTGACGCGGCGACCCTGGGTGTCCTTAACCCAGGCCGAGCGGTAGACGAGGAGCGCGGCGGCATCGACGTCCAGCGCCATCTCGGCGAGGCTCGCCTGCGCGATCGGCAGGTCGGCAAGCGTCGCGCCGAACATCTCGCGGGTGAGCGCGCGCGTCCCCGCTTCCTCGAGCGCGCGGCGAGCGAGCCCGAGCGCCGCCGCGCCGACTGTGGTGCGGAAGATGTCGAGTACCGAAAGCGCGACCTTGAAGCCCTTGCCCTCTTCGCCGATTCGCCTTTCGCGGGAGAGCCGGACATTGTCGAACCTGATCCGGGCGAGCGGGTGCGGGGCGATCACGTCGATCCGTTCGGGCACGCTGAACCCGGGCGCATCGGCATCGACCACGACCGCGCTGACGCCCGCCTCTCCGCGCGCGAAGACACAGTAGAAATCGGCGATCCCGCCATTCGAGATCCACAGCTTCTCGCCGTTGAGAACGAATTGACCTCCTTCTTCGCGCAGCGTCGAACGCATCGCGGCGGCATCGGACCCCGCCTCTTCCTCGGACAGGGCGAAGGCCGCGATCTTCTGTCCCCGCGCGACGGCGGGGAGATATTCGGCGCGCAGCGCCTCACTACCGAACACGCTGATCGCGCCCGACCCCAGCCCCTGCATCGCGAAGGCGAAATCGGCGAGGCCGGAATGGCGCGCCAGCGTCTCACGGATGATCGAAAGCGAGCGCACGTCGAGCGCCTCGTGCATCCCGCCATGCGATGCCGGGACGCAATAGCGCAGCCAGCCGCCTTCGCCCAAGGCCCGCACAAGCGCGCGGCAGGTGTCGTCGAGCCGGTCCTCGGCACCCTCCGCCTCGACGATGGGAGGCAGAATGCAGGCGGCCCATTCATCGAGTTCGCGGGCGAGACTTGCGTGATGGGCCTCGAAAAAGGGCCAGTCGAGATAGGTCCGGTCGGCCATGTCAGTCCCCCTCGAATTCGGGTTTGCGCTTGTCCACGAAGGCGCGGTAGGCGCGCTCGAAATCGCGGGTCTTCATGCAGATCGCCTGGGCCTGCGCCTCCGCCTCGATCGCGGCTTCAAGGCTCATGTCCCATTCGTGATTGAGCTGGTTCTTGGTCATCGCGTTGGCGAAGGTCGGGCCGCTGGCAAGCTTCCGGGCGAGTTCCAGCACCCGCTCGTCCAGTTCCTCGGCCGGGAAGACGCCGTTGAAATACCCCCAGGAAAGCCCCTCTTCGGCGCCGAGGCTGCGGCCGAAGAAGAGCAATTCGCTCGCCCGGCCCTGCCCGATGATCCGCGGCAAAATCGCGCAGGCGCCCATGTCGCAACCGGCGAGGCCGACGCGGTTGAACAGAAAGGCGGTCTTGGCCTCGGGCGAGGCGTAGCGCAGGTCGGAAGCCATGGTGATGATCGCGCCCGCGCCGGCGCTGACCCCCTGCACCGCCGACACGATCGTCTGCGGGCAGGCGCGCATCGCCTTGACGAGATCGCCCGTCATCCGGGTGAATTCGAGCAGGCCCGGCATCTCCATCGCTACCAGCGGCCCGATGATTTCGTGCACATCGCCGCCCGAGCAGAAATTGCCGCCATTGCTGGCGAAGACGACGACGTGGACATCGCCTGCATAGACCAGCGCGCGAAAGAGGTCGCGCAGTTCGGCATAGGATTCGAAGGTCAGCGGGTTCTTGCGCTCCGGCCGGTTCAGCCGGATCGTCGCGACGCCCTCGCTGAATTCCCACAGGAAATGTTCGGGCGAATAGGTGGCCGGGTCGAAATTGCGGCTTTTCATGCGGCGGCCCTTTCCCTTGCCTGGCGCGACAGCGGCGCCTCTATCCGGCGGGCGAGCGCCAGCAGCACGCCCACCTCGTCCTCGGAAAAACCCTCGAAGCGCTCGCACACCCATTCGCGGTGGCGATCGGCCATGCGTTCGAACAGGGCCGACCCCTGCGGCGTCAGCTGGAACAGGACCGAGCGCCTGTCATTCGGGCACGGCTCGCGCTCGACCAGCCCCTCGCGGATGAGCGGCGGCGTGAGCTGCGAAGTCGCCCCGTCGGTGACCAGCAGGAATTGCGACAGCTCGCTCGCCCGCAGCCCGTCGGGCCCTGCCCGGTGCAAAGCCGAAAGAAGGTCGAAGCGCGACAGCGACTGCCCGAATTCCGAACGCAGCCGCGCATCGAGATCCTTCTTGATCGCATTCGATCGGCCGAGCAGCTCGATCCAGAGCCGCAGCACCTGTTTCTGATCCCCACTCACGCTATCGTCTCCCCCCCGTCCACGATGATGGATTGCCCGTTGACCGAAGCCGCCTTTGCGCCCGCCAGCCAGAGCGCCGCATCGGCCACTTCGTCGGGGTCGATCAGCCGCTTCATCGGATTGCCTTTCACGAATTGCGCGACGAGCTCGGCTTCGTCCCGGCCCGTCCTCTCCTTGAGCCCGTCGATCGCGCCTTCGACCAGCGGCGTATCGGTAAAGCCGGGGCAGATCGCATTCGCGGTCACCCCGGTCCCGGCCAGTTCGATCGCGAGAGAGCGGATCAGACCGAGCACCCCGTGTTTCGCCGCGCAATAGGCCGCGCTGTAGGCATAGCCCTTGACCGAGGCAGTCGAGGCGACCGCTATGAAGCGCCCCCGACCCCGTTCGACCATGGCCGGAATGATGGCCCGCGCGCACAGGAACACGCCGGTGAGATTGACCGACAGCATGGCGTTCCACGCTTCGTCCGAGGTCTTAAGCGCAGGCGCGGTGAGAGCGGCGCCGGCATTGGCCACGAATATGTCGCAAGGCCCGATCTGCGCCGCGGCCCGTTCGACCGAGGCGCGATCACCGACATCCATGACGGCATGCGCAAAGCCCGTTCGGCGGAGCTTTTCCTCATCGCGGCCGGTCACCGTCACACGATAGCCCCCGTCGGCGAGCGCGCGGGCAATCGCAAGCCCGATACCCGAGCCGCCGCCGGTCACCACCGCTGTTTCGCCCGCTGCGTTCATGGATAATACCTTAGGCCTAAACTAATTCGAGTCAAGCCGCCTTCGCCAAGCAAGAGCGGGCGTTGCCGGCCGGCTAGCGGATGCCCTTGCCCTGCCCGCCGTCCACGCCGAGAGCCGCGCCCGTGACCCAGCCGGCGCGCCGGGAAACCAGCCATGCAGCGGCGTCGGCGATCTCTTCGGGCTTTCCGAGGCGGCCGAAGGGGATGCTCGAGCGGACCATTTCGTAGACCGGCGGGTTCTGAGTGCGCATCGCCTCCCACCCGCCACCGGGAAATTCGACCGAGCCGGGAAGCAGCGCGTTCGTCCTGATGCCGTTCCTTGCCTCGTTCACGGCGAGCTTCTTGGCATAGGCGTTGAGCGCGGCCTTGGCCGAGGTGTAGCCGTAATCCTCCATCGGCGACGCCTCGATCGCCGAGACAGAGGATACCAGCAGGATCGAGCCTTCGCCCCATTCGCGCATGGCCGGCAGAACCGCCTCGACCAGCCGGACCGCGCCCATCAGGTCGACAGACAGGCTCCTGTCCCAATCCTCGCGCCCGCCGCCGACGGAAAGCGCGGAGGCATTGCTGACGAGAATGTCGATACGTCCGAAGCGTTCGCGAGCGGCCTCCACAAGCCGGGCGACCGATCCGTCATCCGACACGTCGGCGGGCACCGCCAGCACTTCGCCGCCCGCCGCGCCCACGGTTTCGGCCGCCTTTTCGAGCGCGTCCTGCCCGCGTGCGGCGATGCACAGCTTCGCGCCCTCCGCCGCGAGCGCCTGCGCGATCGCAAGACCGATCCCGCGGCTCGCCCCGGTCACCAGCGCGACCTTGCCTGAAAGTTCCAGATCCATGATTCCCCCCTTTCAAGGACAGGAGAGTGACCCAACCCGCACCCGCAGTCCAGCATGGACGCCTGCGCCCCGTACGCTCGCATGGCAGCCACCGCGCGCCGGCAACGCTTCCCCGCGCTGGCGAAACGATCGTGCCCGGCCTCGATTGGTCAAGTGAACCAGCCGTTTTCACGCGCGGCACTTTCATCAAGCAGGAGGCACGACACCATGAAAATCCTTATCGCAGGCGCCACCGGAGATACCGGGCTGCGCCTTACCCGCCAGCTTTCGAAGACCGAACACGAACCGATCGCGATGCACCGCGCATCGTCCGACATTTCGGGGCTGCCCGAAGGCGTTGCGAGGCGCGAAGCGGACCTGACCGCGCTCGAGGGCGATGAATGCGACGGTGTGGATGTCGTCGTCTTCGCCGCAGGATCGGGCGGCGATACCGGCGCCGAGATGACCGACAAGGTCGATCGCGACGGTGCGCGGCGGCTCGTCGACATCGCCGGGGAGGCGGGCGTGAAGCGCTTCGTCATGCTCAGTTCGGTCGGTGCCGGCGATCCCGATCCCGATTCCGAACTCGGCCATTATCTCGAGGCCAAGCACGATGCCGACGAGCACCTGATCGCCTCGGGCCTTGCCTATACGATCGTGCGCCCCGTCGCTCTCACCGACGATGACGGAAGCCGCAATGTGAGGCTCGGCGACGAGGTCGATCCGCAAGGCAAGGCGGCTCGCGGCGATGTCGCCGCCGTGCTCGCCCGCGCGGCCACCGGGCCCGAACTTGAAGGCAGGGTGTTCCTGATGGAAAGCGCGGGTTAGGCGCGCGCCCCGGCTGGCCCGGACACCTCGTCAGTTGGCTGTCCCGGCGACAATCCCGCGCTTCGTGACGAGATAGGTCGCGAAGCTCCCCAGCCAGTGGCTTCCTTCGTAGTTTTCCGAGCTGATCGAGGCGATGCCCGTCTCGCGGTGGCGATCGGCCGAAGCCTGCAATGAAGCGCGCCGCGGGTCCGCAGGGGGAAGCGCCGATGCGATCCCCTCCATCGCCCAGGCGCGCGACAGGTTGACGCCGTCGAGATGGACGAGCTTGCCATCGGTCGGATCGCGCACGATGCCCGGCTCAAGCCAGTCGGCCGATCCATCCAGCGGGATGCCGGGCAGGAACCCGCCCAGCCATTCGCCGAAACGGTCGGGCCGCATGACCCGGCGCATCAGATCCGCCTCCATCAGGCAGGGGGAGAGGAAATCCTCGCCGGACGGCTCATAGCCGATCGGGCAATCGCGGTCGCCTTCGTGGAATTCCAGCGTCTTTTCTACGAGCATTTGCTCCAGTTCTTCGTTGCCGACCTGCCTGGCGTAATCGAGCATGAGGCCAAACGCGAACGCGCTCTGATTGTGGGTCCCGATGCGGATGGGATAGGCAAGCTTGGGAAGCCAGCTCATCATGTTGGCCACGATTTCGTCTTCGAGCGGCCGCAGGTTTTCGCGCCATTCGCGCATCTGCGGATCGTCGCTCTCGTCCAGTTCCGCGACCAGTTGGAGGAACCAGGCAACACCATAGGGCCGCTCGAAGGAAACGCGATTGCCGCTGGTGTAATAGTCGACCTCACCGGCGACATTCTCCGCCGTCAGGCTGCGGGAGAGCGCTGCGAGGATCGCGTCGCGCATGGGCGTTTCGGGGTCGGTGCGGGCGATCCGCGTTAGCAGCCAGTGTCCATGCACCGAACTGTGCCAGTCGAAACACCCGTAGAATGCGGGCGTAAGCGCGCTGGGCGGGCGCGCATCGGCATCGCTCTCGAGCACGTGAGAGATCTTGTTCGGATATTCGCGGTGAACGCATTCCAGCGCCAGCACGGCGAACCGATCCGTCTGGCTGTCCGGCCGCGGCAGGGGAAGGTCGCGTGCTTCCATCGTTCCTTCGCTTTCCGGCGAACAGGCCGCCAGCAGGAGGGCAGTGATCGAACCGAATACCAGTGCGCGCATGCGGCTGCGTATCGGCTTTCGGCGCTGCCGCCAAGTGGTGGCGGGAGATGACGATGCGGACCGCCGCGGTACATCCCGGCCGCAGTAAGGATCGGGACATATCCGGATGGGCCGGCGCGCTTCGCCGTCCGACACTGCGCGGCGATGGCGGCGTGGGCGATCCCGGTCCTGTTCGTGCTCGCAGGCGCGGCGGTGTGGTGGGCGGGCAGCCGCCTGCCGCATCATGTCGCTGCGCTTGCCGAGCGGCTGGGGCTCGCACCGGGATTTGCCGGCATGCTGGTGCTGGGAGGCATTACCTCGCTGCCCGAGCTTGCGACCGGCATTTCCGCGAGCGCGATCGGCGCACCGCTTCTCGCCTTCAACAACATACTGGGCAGTGCGAGCTTCAATCTCCTGCTGCTCGCCCTGTCGGACATGGTGCTTGGCACAAGACCCCTGACATCGCTCGTCGCGCGGCCCGGCGTGGTCATCCAGGGCGTGCTCGGCATGATCCTGTTCGCGCTGGTGGGCGCGGCGATCGGTATCGGCGATGGCGGCTGGGGCGACGACGGCTGGGGCGGGTCTGTCGGGGCGTGGTCGGCGGCGATCTTCATCGCGGTGATCGCCGCATTGCTCGTTTCGCTAAGAGCCGAGCGCCGTCCGATGTGGCTGGCTCTCGATTTGCCCGGAGCCAAGCACGCAGAGGCAAAAGAACCGGACGTCAAACCGCCCCGAGCGCCGCTGGCAATGCTTGTCATGCTGTCTGCGATCGTGGTCTTTGCAGGCGGCGTGCTGGCATGGAGCGGCGAGGCGATCGCGCGCGAGACGGGTCTCACCACGGGGATCGTCGGTTTCCTGCTGGTCGCCATCGCCACCTCGCTGCCCGAAGCGAGTGCCGTGACGGGGGCGATGAGGCGTGGCCATGGCGAACTGGCGATCGGCGAGATCTTCGGCTCGAACATATTCAATCTCGCCATCATCATCGTGATCGACCTTGTCGCGCGCGGCGATCCGGTGATCGAACGCGCGGGCGAGGCCGAGATAGCCGCCGCAATGCTGCCGCTAATGCTGACCGGCATCTTCGTCATCGGCCTTGTCGAGCGGCGCGACCGCACGGTGTTGCGCATGGGGCCGGATTCGATCGCGGTGATCCTCGCCTATGGCGGGGGCCTTGCCCTGCTCCTTTCCCTCGCGCGATAACCGGGCCGCAAGGACCTTCAGCCGAGCACGACCCGCGCATCGAGCGCGATTGCGCCGCCGGCATCGGCAAGCAGCGGATTGATGTCGAGCTCGGAAATTTCCGGCAGCGCGACCGCCAGGCGCGAGACTCCCTCGATCACGCCTGCGATCGCCCCAAGATCGGCTGCGGGCACGTGGCGATAGCCCGAGAGCAGGCGCGCTATGCGGGTCGCACCGATCATGTCGCGCGCATCCTCCGGCCCGATCGGCGGCAGGCCGGCAGCCTTGTCCGCTACCACCTCGATCGCGGTGCCGCCTGCACCGAACATCACGACCGGGCCAAAGGCGGGATCGCGCGCGATTCCGATGAACAGCTCGTGGGCGGATTTGCGCGCGATCATCGGCTGCAGCGCAAAACCCTCGATCCGCGCCTCGGGGAAGGCACGGGCGAGATGCGCGCGCATCGCCTTGCCTGCGCGCTCCACCGCCGCCGCGTCCGACAGGCCGAGCACGACGCCGCCGAAATCGGACTTGTGGGTGATGTCGGGCGAGACGATCTTGAGAGCGTAAGGCGCATTGATCTCGCGGCAGGCCGCTTCGGCTTCATCCAGCGAAGCGATGAAATGCGTCGGCACGACCGGGATGCCGAAGGATTGCAGCAAGCGCTTGGCCTCGATCTCGCTCAGGATCGCGCGACCATCGGCGCGTATCCCGGCGAGAACCTCGCGTGCGTCGGCCGTCTCGTCGGGCAGCGCGGGTGCGGGATCCCGGCGCGCGCGCCTGCCCTTTGCCCCGCGCGTCTCGACCAGCGCGGCAAAGCCGGCGACGGCCTGCGATGGCGTTGCGAATACCGGCAGCCCCGCATCCTGCAGCACCGGCGCGGACGCCGCGAGATTGGCATCGCCGAGCCAGCACGCGAGCACGGGGATCTCGCGGCCGGTCCTGCGTGCCCGCGCAGTCGCGGCAGCGCTCGCGCGGGCCGCTTCGCCCGGCTCGATCAGGCCGGTGGGGCAATTCATCACCAGCAGCGCATCGACGCCCTCATCCTCAAGCACGGCACGGATCGCCGATTCGTAGCGCACGGCGTCGGCATCGCCGATGATGTCGATCGGATTGCCGCGCGACCAGCCGGCGGGGCAGGCGCGATCGAGTGCCTCGATCGTGCCCGGGGAAAGCTGCGCGAGATGCCCGCCGGTGCGTGCCAGGGCATCGACCGCGAGTATTCCCGCACCCCCGCCATTGGTGAGGATCGCGAGCCGATCGCCCGAACCTTCGGGATGGAGATGCAGCAGGCTTGCAGCGCCGAGCATATCGTCCAGCGTGTCGACCGCGACCACGCCTGCCTTGCGAAAGGCGGCGCGATAGACATCCCACGACCCGGCAAGCGCGCCGGTGTGCGACAACGCCGCCCGGCCCGCCTCGCGGCTGCGCCCGGCCTTGAGCGCGATGACGGGCTTCGATCCGCTCGCTGCACGAGCCGCTTCGAGGAACCCCGACCCGTCGGCCAGACCTTCGATGTAGAGCAGGATCGCGCGGGTCCCGGGATCGCGCGCGAACAGGGCAACAAGCTCGCCTATATCGGTCTGCGCCATGTCGCCGACCGAGACCACGGCCGAAAACCCGATTCCGCGCGGGGCCGCCCATTCAAGCATTGCGGTGGCGATCGCGCCGCTCTGCGACAGGAGGACGAGATCGCCGGCTTTCGGCATGGCGCGTGCGAAGCTCGCATTGAGTGCGTGACGCGGCAGTATGAGACCGAGGCAGTTCGGCCCGATCAGCCGGATCCCTTCCTGGCGCGCGGCCTCCAGCATCGCGCGTCCCGCCTCGCTCTGGCGTCCCAGGCCGGCGGAGATCACCACGGCCAGCCGGATGCCCTTCGCGCCCAGTTCGCGCAGTGCAGCCGCGACATGGGCCGCCGGGATGGCGACAACCGCGAGGCCCGGCCCTTGGGGTATGTCGCTCACGCCCGCGAAATGACCCTCGCCCGGCTCGCCCAGCGGATGCGGATTGACGGTGTGCAGCTCGAAGGGGCGCCCCGGGCAGGAGAGATTGTCGTAAACGCTTCTGCCGACCGATCCCGGTCGCCGCGAAGCACCCACCAGCACCACGCGCGGCGGTTCAAGCCAGTCGAGCTGGATTGGCGCAAGGCCTGTCTCCGCAAGCTGCATCCCCTACCCCTTTCGCCGCGCATCGCTCGAGCGTTGTTGGTGCACACGATAGGTCTTGGCCGCTTCGGTGGCCAGCAGGACGGCAAGCGCGCTTGCCCCGCACAGCCACGCGAAACCCGGCTCGACGGGCCCGGTGCCGAGCAGGTCGCGCAGCAACGGAACACTCATCGCCGCCGCCTGCAGGGCGATCGCGGCTGCCATGCCGAGGAACATCCAATTGTTCTCGGGCGGATGCCAGCGCCAGAACGGGACCTCGAGATTGCGGATGCTGAGAAGGAAGGCGACCTGGAAGGTCACGACCAGCACCAGTACGTGATTGCGTGCTTCGGCGATTGCCATGCCGCTCGCGAGGCGATCGTGCAGCACCCACACCGCTATCCCGGTCATCAGCACTGCACCCGGCAGCATGAGGATCAGCGTCGCCCGGTCGATCAGCCGTGCGAGCCCGCGCACGGGCGGGCGGCGCAGTTCATTGCCATCCCCCGTGCCGAAACCGAGAGTCACGTCGAGAACGCCATTGGTCACCAGGTTGAGCCATAGCAATTGCACCGCGGTGAGCGGCATCGGCAGGGCAAGCGCGAGCGCGACGAGGAACATCAGGATCTCGGCAGCGCCGGTCGAAAGCATGAACATCACGATCTTGCGGATATTGGCGAGCACCACGCGTCCTTCCTCGATACCCGCGACGATCGTGGCGAAATTGTCATCGGCAAGCACGAGATCGGCAGCGCCGCGCGCAACATCGGTGCCGCCGCGCCCCATGGCGATGCCGATATTGGCCGCATGGAGCGCCGGGCCGTCATTCACCCCGTCCCCGGTGACCGCCACCACATGCCCCTGACTGCGAAAGACCTGCACCACTTCGAGCTTCTGCGCCGGATCGATCCGCGCGAAGATCCGCTTGTCCGCAATCGCCGCGCCGCGATCGGCCATGTCGGCGAGTTCACGGCCGGTGACGACCCGGTCAGAACCCACATCCATGCCCAATCGCCGCGCGATGGCGAGAGCGGTCGCCGGATGGTCGCCCGTAACCATGGCGACCGCGACACCTGCCGCGCGGCATTCGGCCACCGCCTCGACGACACCATGGCGCAGCGGATCGGCGAGACCGACGAAGCCCAGGAATTCCATGCCCGAAAACCGTTCGCGCAGGCGCTTTTCGCCGGGTCCGATCCTGACTCGGGCAAGCGCGAGGACCCGGTAGCCGCCCCCGGCCATCGTTTCGGCGAGCGCCTCGGGGGCCGGCCCCTCGCTGCGCTCATCGCGGCACATGGGCAGCACGGCTTCGGGAGCTCCCTTGACGAACAACCATCGCTGCTGCGCGCGCTCGGCCTCGACCGCGGCATATCTGAGAGCAGGCTCGTAAGGGACGCGAAACAGCCTTTCCCCGGCCAGCAGGGCCGCGACATCGCAGCCGCTTTCGCGCGCGAAATCGATGAGCGCCAGATCGACCGCATCGCCCGCCGCCCCCTGCTGCTCGTCCTGAAACTGCGCCTCGTTACACAAGGCCGCCGCTTCCGCGAGCGCGGCGAGCGCTTCGCGCTGCCCCGCCCGCAAGAGCGGCTGATCGTCGAGCCATTCGCCGCGCGCGATTTCCGCGCCATCGGCAAGCACGGCCCGCTCGACCGTCAAACGGTTGGCGGTAAGCGTGCCGGTCTTGTCGCTCGCGATCAGGGTGCACGCGCCCAGCCCCTCGACCGCGGGCAGAGCCCGGATGATGACATTGCGCCTCGCCATCCGCCGCGCTGCCGCGGCGAGTGCCACCGTGACCGCGACCGGCATTCCCTCCGGGATCGCGGCCACGGCAAGCGCGATCGCCAGAAGCACGATCTCGCGCCAGCCCTGCCCCTCGATAGCGAGCAGCCCCGAGATCACGAGAATGAGAGCAAGCGTGGCAATCGCGATCTGGCGAGCGAGCACGCGCATGCGCTCGACCAGCGGGACCGCTCCGCCGCTCGCGCGGGCCTCGGCGAGCGACAGATCGATCCGGCCCAGTTCGGTCCGCCCCCCGGTCCGCACGGCCAGCCCCGTTCCCCGGCCGCGGAGGACATAGGTGCCGGCATGAACCATGTTGACCCGCTCGGCGACGGCGCTTGCCGGATCGAGCACGTCCCCGGCACGCTTGGCCACGGGCAGGGCCTCTCCGGTGAAGGTGGATTCGTCCACTTCGAGCCCGCTCGCCTCGACCAGTCGCAGGTCTGCGGTCACCGCCATGCCGCTTTCCAGTTCGACGATGTCGCCCGGGACGATCTGTTCGGCCGCGATTTCCCGCGCGGCCCCGGCGCGCCGCAATCGCGCGCTGTGCGGCACGAGTGAGCGCAGCGCCCGCGCGCTGGCATCGGCCCTGATCTCCTGGAACGCGCCTATCGCGGCGTTGAGCAGCAGGACGCCGAAGATGAACAAGGCATCGAAGCGATCGCCGATCACGAGCGAAAGCGCGCCTGCGACCAGCAGGAGATAGATGAGGGGACTGAGGAACTGCCTCGCGAAGATCCGCAGCGGCCCTTGCCGTGTCCTTTCCGGAAGGCGGTTGTGCCCGTATCGTTCGAGCCGGACAGCCGCCTCCTCCTCGGAAAGCCCGGCGAGTTGCGTATCGAGCGCTGCGAGCGCCTGCGCAGCTTCGATCGCGTGCCAGCAAGGCTCGCCCGCCTGCTTCGCGCGGGCAGTCGAGCCAGCGTTTGCCTTGGCCATGCCGGGCCTGCCCCTCGACATTGCGCGCCTCCTGCCCAAGGGCGCAGTGTGCGCTCGGCGCGGCCTCCGGCGATCCGTAAACACCCTGAGGGCCGCCAATCGTGCGGATCGGACACGTCAATGCCGAACATGCCGAAGTTCCCGCAGGGCTGAAGGAAGACGAGAGCGTGCTCCCCAGCCCACCGGCATCCCTTGTCGAGGGAACCCGCATCGCCGCGCATCGAATCTTATCGACGCACACCGCGCCATTGCCGCTCATGCCAGCGGCTCGACCCGCCTTCCCGAACGCCGCCCGCCTGTCGATGGATCCGGCTGACGCAGGAGGGGCCCCGGCCCCCCC
>JGI12048J13642_10675891_pt1 | contig 71360 bp, 68 predicted proteins | sample ElkSlonscriptome_16_FD_13642 | JGI IMG/M metagenome (IMG submission 13642)
ACTTTGCTTGTCATTTTTCTCTGCTTACTCTGCGTTATTTATCTGTTCTGAATTTAGTTCTCATTAATTCGCTTGTTTTTCAAAGTTAAAACGAACCCCCGCATAAATGGTCCTTCCGTTTAGCGGTGCGTAAATCATTGATGCATCAAAAAAATCGCCAAAAGGATTTTCGGCGTCTACGATGGCATCTGACTGTATAAAGTTACCGAGGTTTTCGGAGCCCACATAAATTTCAAAGTTTCCGAGCGTGCGCGTCACCTGCATATTGAAAAGTAAAAAGTTCTCGCTTTCAGCATCCAATTGCAAATTTTCGGGATTCATCTCGGTATCGGGTAGTCGCGACACCCCGTAATAGTTGGCCGTAACATCAAAATACCAATTGCCGTCAGGCGAGGTGTAGCCCATATTTATCAAGGCACGGTGCTCGGGTATGAGCGGTTTTTGCAATTTCCCTTCGAGGTAATCGGTTTCCACCACTTGGTATTTATAAGAAAATTTCATGCCGAGACCTTTTAACGGCTCCATCTGAAAATCAGCTTGGAAGCTATGCGCAGTGGATTCTCCGTCGAGGTTGTAAAAGAGCAATTGTCGGGCACTAAAGTCGCGGTCTACCACCAATTGGTTTTCGAACCAGGTGTAGTAGTAATCTGTGTTGAACACAGCCTGCCGATCAAACAACTCAAACTTGTGTAAAAACGAGACTCCCGTATTCCAGCTTTCTTCTGCTTGCGGAGTATCCAGTACGCGCACCTGCCTTGATGAAGCGAGTAATCCCAATTGATCTCCGAAAGCATTGGCCGAACGAAATCCCCTACCTAAAGTAGTTCGGATGGTAGTGAGAGGACGCAAATTATACTTCAGGTGCAATCTGGGCGAAAACTGACCGCCGTATAGGTTATGCGCATCGTAGCGCGCTCCGGCTACCAGAGTAAAACGAGGTCGGTCATAGGTGTATTCAGCGAAAGCGCCGGGCACCCGCTCAATTCTTCCAAAAGCCGAATCGCGGTACGCTTCATTGTACTCGTCGTAGAGAAAATGAAGACCCGTAGATATGGAGTGGTCACTGTACTCAGAAAACTTCTGTTGGAGGGTTATATTCAACCTTCCCGTCGTTTGTTCTCCTACATATGGGTTGTTGCCAAAGTAGGAGTCGACATCGGTACGAGAAAAAATGGTTTGAATTCCCACACTGCGGTCTTCGCGTTCTTTGGAGAGAATTCCTGCTTTGGCCATCAGGTCAAATTGATTGACTTCCATCCCGAATCCGTAAACGTCCTCTCCACCAAAGTCGTTATTGAAATTAAAATCACGCTGACCTGACGTACGATCTTCATAGGAGTATGATGCCATAAATTGCGAACGGAAATAATCGCCGAAGTACTTCCAGCGATTCATCAATTTAATTCCCTCACGTGTAGGCATATCCAGAAATCCGTCGTCATTTCGATCAACTTTTTGATCTTGAAAATGCCCCCCCGCAAAGAAAGCGGTAGACCAACGCTGACTCAGTGGTTTAGTCCAAACCAAGTTTCCTTCGTAGCGACCTTGTTGATTGGCAAAGACATCGGCATAGACTCGCTCATTGCCGTCAGGCGGCAAAAAATTGAGATTGATCTGGCCCGACATGCTTTCGTATCCGTTCAAGACGGTACCCACTCCTTTGGTCAATTGAATGGAGTTAATCCACGGCCCCGGAAATTGGTCAAAACCCAGAACGTTTCCCAAGCCTCTGTTGAACGGAATGCCTTCAAACAATTTTTGAACGTAAATCCCTTCCAGACCGAGCATCTGAATTTTCTTTGTCCCCGTTACGGCATCGTTGAGCACCACATCAACCGAAGCCGTCGTTTCAAACGACTCGGAGAGGTTACAGCAAGCCGCTTTTCTGAGCACTGCTCGATTAATGGACTCGACATTGACCTTGGAAGCTGCCGACATGCTGAACGCATCTCGATCTTCTGATATTTCCACCGCATCCATCTCTACGGAACTGCTGAGCGAAGTGCTAATGGACTGATTAGCTGCCCCAACCGTGATGGTATCAGGGGTATAACCGACGTAGCTCAAAATCAGCCGAGCAGGCATTTTATCAGGAGCATCGAGGGTAAATTTTCCTTCGGTATCGGTTACGGTACCTTGGGTAGTTCCGAGCCAAACCACACTCGCTCCCGGAAGTGGATTGCCCGACTCGGTTTCGGTGACCGTCCCGGTAATTTGTGCTGACAGGCTTAAGTTTAAGGCCATCAATAATAAGATGATTGTATATTTCATTGTTTGTGAGTTTGATGTGTATAGAATCGGGGGAGATTCACATCAAAATCACAGGCGAAAAACGGAGATAAATTTCAGGAGGGCAAAACCGCTGAGTAAATCGGGGGGAGATTTAAGAGAATTCCTGTCAACCTTTTTCAGAGTAGGCAGAGAGGTTTCGAAATAATGAATCAAGGATGTGAGAAAAGTAATCTGTTTGAGATCAACTTCCACCTTCGTCAAAAATCCGTCAAAAATTTTCTCGGTTTTTTCGAAAGCACAGCATTTAGCAGACACTGCAGCGAAATCAAGGGCTTCAGCCGCACAACAATAATCCTTTTGCGCCAAGCTCACCTCGCTCTTACCTGATGAGTAGCATTCCATGGTAGTGGCATTCACATAGCCGGAGTGCACCATGAAGGTAAGCGCCAGAAAGAGGCTGATGCTTCTTGCCAAGATTGATGGGCGGTATGTAGGAGAAATGAACAAAAGGTTGCTCTCGCTGTATTAACTTTGCAAAAATACAAATAAATAAAAGGACATGTTTCCAACCAGTATATACGCCGAGCTCACCCCAAATCCGAATACGATGAAGTTTGTGGCGGATCGGGTGATTATTAACTCTACTGAACCCGTAGAATACAAATCGGCAGCTGAAGCCAAAGGCTCATCTGAATTAGCTCAAAAGCTATTCGATTTTCCATTCGTGACGGGAGTTTTTATCGCCAATAATTTTGTGACGGTTACCAAAAGCGCCAATCTCAGTTGGGACTTGATCACTTTCGAATTGCGTGAATTTATCAGAGAGTTTCTGCTCAAGCACGAAACTGTTGTGGAGAAAATTCCCGAAGTAGAAATTGTAGCTGAAGAGGTAAAGGCTCAAGAGCCTGTAGAGCCGAGCGAATACGACGATGCCATCCGTAATCTGTTGAACGAATACGTAAAGCCGGCCGTAGAAAGTGACGGTGGCGCCATTGACTTCGTATCTTTCAAAGACGGTGTGGTTAAGGTGAATCTTCGCGGTTCTTGTTCGGGATGCCCATCCTCTACCGTGACGTTGAAAGATGGCATCGAGCAACTGCTCACTACCGAACTGCCCGAAGTAAAAAGCGTCGAGGCGGAATCGGTTTAGAAATCAATCCGGTATTTTTCGCGTAGTACTTTAAGGTGGTGCAAGTTGTGTCCGGGGATAATTAATCCAATAGCTCTGGCGGAAATGGGGAATCCACTGGCAGCGCCTATAAATTCCATCTGCTCATCTTCAGCGTGCAGATAGATGCTTTTGGTAAATTCTCGAGCTGCCTCCCACTGAAACTTCAGGTCTTTCAAGGTTTGCTTAGTAGCAGGAGAAGCTTCAACGTATTGGTCCTGATCAAATCCCGTGAGCGATTGCTTTTCACCCCGTAGCAACCGAAGTGCTCTGACCGCAAAAATTCGCTCGGTGTCAATGCAGTGAAGAACGAGTTGAGCGATGGTCCATTTCCCCTCTGCGTAAGCAAAATGCACTTTCGAATCAGTCAAAGTCGAAAAGAAGGCACCCCAAGCTTGAGCGTCTTTCTCGAAAGCCTCTGAAATAGAGTATCTTTCCACATTTTTGAGATACCCCGCATAAAAAGCACCATATTCGTTTCGTTCAGGGGTGAATTTTTGGTAAATCTCCATAAGCGGTCTTAATAATTTCTAATTGGTCTATTCAAGGGCTAATGTCGCCTTATCTTTGCAGCGCTTAAAAATAGATATGAAAAAGTTATTCTTCGCCCTTCTCGTGTTTTCCGGTTCCGTCGCTATCGCGAGCAATCCATACAGCTATAAACTAAAACTTGATTTGAAAAACATCGAGAACGATCAAGTGGATGTAAAGCTTTATGTACCTTCTACTTACCTCGATACGGTAATTTACAATATGCCGAAGATCATCCCCGGCACGTACAGCATTAGCGACTTCGGTCGATTTGTGGAAGATTTCCATGCATATGACTCTTCAGGAGTAGACCTTCCGGTAACAAAATTGGATGAAAACCGCTGGCAAATTGCCGATGCAAAAAAATTAAGTTACTTCAGCTACAAGGTCAATGACTCTTTTGACGAACCGAGAGCCGCAGGAATTTTTGAGCCTGCGGGCACTAATATCGAGGCCGGTGAAAACGTGGTTTTAAATACATTCGGTTTTGCAGGATATTTGGAACACGCCAAGAAATCTCCCTACGAAGTTGAGATTCTGAGACCCACCGAATTTTATGGGGAAACCTCCTTACCGCGAGTAAGTTCAAATGACTCTTTGGATATTTTTTCGGCTAAGGATTATTTTCAGCTTCACGATTGTCCGATGCTATACTGCGCTCCCGATACGGCTGCGATGTATGTAGACGATACGCGAATAGTGGTTTCAGTTTATTCCCCTACCGGCGTGGTTAAAGCAGCGGAAGTTTTAGACTTGGTGGATGAGCTTTTCCCTGCTGCATCTGACTATCTGGGTGGAGATTTACCCACCGATCAGTACTCGATCTTAATCTATTTGACTAAAGGCTTTGGTGGCAGTGGTGGCTTCGGCGCCCTCGAACACAATACCTCAACGATGTGTATCCTTCCTGAAGCACCGGTGGCATCATTGGCCCAAACCATCACGGATGTCACAGCCCACGAGTTTTTCCATATCGTGACGCCACTCAACATTCATTCGGAGCAAATCGCCGATTACGATTTCATGAATCCTCAAATGAGTAAGCACCTCTGGCTCTACGAAGGATGCACGGAATATGCCGCTCAACACGTTCAGGTGAAGTACAACTTAATGAGCGTAGACGATTTTCTCGATGTTATCAAACAAAAAATGATGGCTTCCTCGAGATTTGACTCAGGGATTGCTTTCACGGAAATGAGCAAAAAAGCACTTGACGAGCACGAAGACCAATACTTGAATGTCTATCAAAAAGGGGCTCTAATAGGAATGGCTCTTGACTTAAAGCTGCTCGAGCTAAGCGATGGAGAATACGGTATTCAAGATCTCATGCAGGATCTCTCTGAAGAATACGGCGAAGACCGTCCCTTCGAAGATGATAAGCTATTCTTGGAAATCGGAAAAATTTCCCGCTACCTCGAGGTTACACCCTTTCTGGAAAAACACGTGGGCGGAACGGAGCCTCTTCCTTACAGCGAATTGTTAGGGTATGCGGGAATTGAATATGCCGACACGCTTACGCGAAATGTTGTCTCGGGTGGAGGGGTCGCGATAGGGTTTAATCCACGAACAGATCGAATGGTGGTCGTAGGCACGGATCAAATGGATGAATTTGGAGAAGATTTGGGATATGAGCGCGGCGATGAAATCATCAATTGGAATGGTGTGGACATCACCAGCGACAATTTCCGAGCTGAGCTGGCTAACTTCAAAAAGTCAGTTAAAAAGGGCGATAAGGTGACCATTTTAGTTGCCAGAAAAAACGAAGATGGCACCTATCAGGAGAAAAAACTAAAAGCAAAAGTCAAATTGGTTGACCGCACTTTTACGAACTACTTAGAAGTGAAAGACGATATCACCGAAAAACAACAACGCATCCGCGATGCATGGCTGATTGGTTGATGGATTACCCTTCCGGAAAAGATGGCTTTTTTACCCCTGCCGAATTTGAAACTCTTCGAGAAGAAACCCTGAATCAAATTGAAAAGGATTTTCGACTGCAGGGGATTGATCTGACCTTTGAGAATAAAGTCATTGATTATCCTCAGTTGGTCGCCATTGTGGGGCAAAAACTAGAACAAGAAGGCTTGATAAATAGCCTCGCTTTACGCCCTTTGCTCTATCAATTAGACATTTCAGAAGACTACGTCCAACAGGAAATTACGGGCAAACCAAAAGAATCAACCCTGCTTTCAGATGCCATCATCAAGCGGTGTTTTGCCAAAGTGATCTATCGAAAAAAATTTCGATAGGTTTTATTGATCGAATTGTGGCAAAGAGGGAAACCATTCTCTGCGCCAGCCGTTCATAAAATTGTATTTTTGCAATCACATTCTGAAAATCCATATGGACAAATTTTCATTCCTCGGCAATACTTCCATCGATTGGATAGACGAGCAATATGAAAAGTATCGGCAAGATCCGGCTTCGATTGAGAAGGACTGGGCACACTTTTTTGAAGGCTTCGAATTTGCTCGAAAGAGTTACGACACTGATCAACAAATTCCCGAAAACGTTCACAAAGAATTTAAAGTCCTCAACCTTATTGATGGCTATCGTTCTCGTGGACATCTTTTTACAAAAACAAACCCGGTAAGGGATCGGAGGAAATACACCCCTACGCTGGAATTGAAAAACTTCGACCTCGGGGAGGAAGATCTGGATACGGTTTTTCAAGCAGGAGAAGAAATAGGAATCGGTGCAGCGCCTCTCAGAGACATTGTTTCTCACTTAGAGAAAACCTACTGTGAAAGTATCGGTATTGAGTACAACTATATCCGCAAACCCGAACGTCGTCGGTGGATCCGTGAAAACATTGAACTGAAAAACCGACCTCAATTTACGGATGAGGAGAAGCGAATCATCTTCAACATGCTGAATCGCGCTACCTCTTTCGAGCAATTTTTGCAGAAGAAATTCGTGGGTCAGAAACGATTCTCGCTGGAAGGAGGAGAAGCCTTAATTCCCGCTTTGCATGCTTTGATTCAAAGAGGTTCGCGATTGGGAGTGAAAGAAGTGATCATCGGAATGGCACACCGAGGCCGTCTCAATGTTCTCGGAAATATTTTCAAGAAGCAATTCAAAGAGATTTTTAGCGAATTTGAAGGAAAGGAGTACGAGGAATACGATGCCACTAAAGAATTTGACGGTGATGTAAAATACCACCTTGGCTACAGCAATACGGTGGAAACCGAAAGTGGCGAGAAGGTTCACATGACCCTATCTCCCAACCCTTCGCATCTGGAAGCGGTGGACCCTGTGGTTGAAGGAATCGCCAGAGCTAAAATTGACAATTACTTAAAAGACGAAAAGGCCATACTTCCCATTCTGATTCACGGGGATGCAGCCATCGCGGCCCAGGGCGTTGTTTATGAAGTAATTCAAATGGCTCGATTGGATGGCTATCGAACGGGTGGCACCATCCATATCGTTGTAAACAATCAAGTAGGGTTTACCACAAACTACTTGGACGCTCGCTCATCGACTTATTGCACCGATGTGGGAAAGGCAACGCTCTGTCCCGTTTTCCATGTAAATGGAGACGACATTGAGGCTATGGTGCAAACCATTTTGATTGCTTTTGAATACCGTCAGAAATTCGGCATGGATGTATTCATCGACTTGCTGTGCTACCGAAAATACGGTCATAACGAGGGTGATGAACCGAAATTTACACAGCCGAAGCTTTACGACCTCATTGCAAAGCACCCGAATCCAAGGGAGATTTACCTGAAGCAGATTATTGAAGAGGGAATAATCAATCAGGAAAAGGCAGATGAAATTATCGAGAGGTTCTCCAACACACTGGAGAGGAATCTCGATGCATCGAAAAAAATGCAGACCCTGGAAGTCATGCAGTTTTTAAAATCAACTTGGGAGGACTACCGACCGGCTAATAATTCAGATTTTGAGCAGTCTCCGGAAACGGGTTACGACAAAAAAGAACTAGTCAGTTTGGCAAATAAGTTCAATACGCTTCCACAAGACAAAAACTTCTTCAGAAAACTGGCGAAGCTGATGAAAGATCGGCTGAAAATGGTGAAGGAGGATGCATTGGATTGGGCCATGGGTGAGCTTTTGGCTTATGCTACGCTACTTGAAGAAGGCCATAACGTGCGCATCTCCGGACAAGATTCAGAGAGAGGAACTTTCTCTCACCGACATGCAGTATTGAAAACCGAAGACAGTGAAGAAGAATATCTGCCACTGAATAACCTCAGCGACAAACAAGCGGAGTTTTATGCTTTCAATTCTTTGCTTAGTGAATATGCAGTTTTGGGGTTTGACTACGGATATGCTTTTGCCAGCCCCAAAACACTGACCATTTGGGAAGCTCAATTCGGTGACTTCTTCAACGGAGCTCAAATCTTGATCGATCAGTTTCTGAGTTCGGCCGAAGACAAGTGGCGCACTCAAAATGGCTTAGTCATGTTTCTACCACACGGTTATGAAGGCATGGGCTCTGAACATTCCAGCGGGCGAATGGAAAGATTTCTCCAGCTCTGTGCGGAAAACAATATGCAAGTTTGCAATGCCACGACTCCGGCTAACTTTTTTCACTTGCTGAGAAGACAGATGCATCGTGATTTCCGTAAGCCGCTTATTGTGTTCACTCCAAAGAAATTACTGCGCCACCCGAAGGCAAAATCAAAAATGGAAGAACTTGCCAAGGGAAGATTCCAAGAGGTATTGGATGATCCTAGTGCAAATCCCAAAGAAGTGGATACGGTGGTATTCTGTTCAGGAAAGATTTATTACGAGATCTTAGAAGAAAAAGAAAAAACCGAAACCGGAGAAAATATTGCAGTGGTTCGATTGGAGCAAATTTATCCATTGCCACAGAAACAAATGGACGCCATTATTGAAAAATACAGCAAGACAAAGAAACATCTCTGGGTTCAGGAAGAGCCTAAAAACATGGGTGCCTGGTCTTTTGTAGCGCTCAATTATGAAACCGTAAAACTAGAATGCATTTCAAGGTTGGCGAGCGGAAGTCCGGCGAGCGGCTCACCCGTTACTGCTGCCGCCAGACAACAAGCAGTCCTTGATTCTGTATTTGCATTCGCTAAAGAAACCGTTAAATAGTGTCTGCTCAAACAGTCACTAAACCTAGATGACAATCCCTATTAACTTTACCGACCATGTTTGAAATGAAAGTGCCCAGCCCGGGCGAATCGATATCTGAAGTAGAAATAGCTGAATGGCTCGTAAGCGATGGCGACTACGTCGAGAAAGATCAGGTTATAGCCGAAGTCGATTCAGACAAAGCCACTTTGGAGCTGCCCGCAGAAGTTGCCGGAGTGGTGACCCTTAAAGCTGAAGAGGGCGATACTGTGGCTGTAGGCGAGGTGGTTTGTTTGATTGACACCGAGGCCGAAGCACCTGCCAAAAAGGAAGAACCGAAGCAAGACCGGAAGGCTGAAGAATCGAAAGACAAAAAGGAAGCCGAGCCTGCCGAAAAGAAAGAGGAAGTGGCTGCCACCGATAAAGGCGGTTATGGTGGCAAGAATTACGCTGAAGGTCATGCCTCGCCTGCTGCCAAAAAAATGATGAGTGAGGAAGGTGTGTCGGCTAAAACTATTCAGGGTACGGGAAAGAACGGTCGAATTACCAAGCAAGATGTGGTAAGCGCCATGGCCGCAGGATTCCCAACGGAATCGGCTGCCGGATGGGGCGGCACGCGCGATACCGAACGCAAAAAAATGTCGTCACTCAGACGTAAAGTTGCTGAGCGCTTGGTAGGGGTGAAAAACGAGACAGCCATGCTCACCACATTCAACGAGGTGAATATGAAGCCCATCATGGACATGCGTTCCAAGTACAAGGAAGTGTTCAAAGAAAATCACGGCGTAGGACTGGGCTTTATGTCCTTTTTTACCAAAGCCGTAACCGAAGCATTGAATCAATTTCCTACGGTAAATGCGCAGATCGATGGCAACGAAATGGTAACGCATAACTACGCCGACATTGGAATTGCCGTTAGCTCACCTAAAGGGTTGATGGTACCGGTGGTGCGCAATGCCGAGCAAATGAGCTTGGCAGAAATCGAAGCCGAGATCAAACGACTAGCCGTAAAAGCCCGCGATGGAAAAATCACCATCGACGAAATGCAGGGCGGAACCTTTACCATTACAAACGGAGGCGTTTTCGGATCGATGATGAGCACACCGATTATCAATCCGCCACAGTCGGCTATTTTGGGAATGCACAATATTGTCGAGCGACCGATGGCCGTGAATGGAGAGGTGAAGATATTGCCGATGATGTATTTGGCTTTGTCGTACGACCACCGCATCATCGATGGTAAAGAATCGGTGAGCTTCTTGGTAAAAGTGAAAGAAATGCTCGAGTCTCCTGAGCATATGATCTTCGGTGGAAAATCACCTGCGGAAGTGCTTTTGGGGCTTTAGATAGTCGAAGCTTTCAGGTGGTTTACCAAAACTGTTAATCCATTCTGGTACGTGGAATTATTGTTGATGATGATATCACAATTTTTTTTGTGCGGCTTCAAGTAGTTATAGTAAGAAGGCATCACGTGGTGCTTCCATCTATAACGTACGTCACTTTCGGGATAACCGCGTTCCGTCAAATCTCTAAGGATTCGGCGCTTTAGTTTTACCGTCTCCAGGGCGTCGACATATACCTTTAAATTCATTTTATCGGCAAGTTCGGAATAGTAGAAAACAAAGAGCCCCTCAATTATCAAGATGGGGGCAGGTTGAATGGCAACCATTTTAGGCTCTGCCATAGGATTATTGAAAGTGTATTCCTTCTTTACGACTACCTTACCTGCCATTAAATCCGTCACGTCTTTATTGAGCGACTCACGATCAATCGCGGTAGGAAGGTCAAAATTTATCTCCCCGTTTTCATCTTTAAACTGCCGCTCTCGGTCATAATAATAATTGTCTTGTGAGATCAATGCAACCTGGTTTGGCTCAAACCGGCCCATCAGATCGTTTAAGATTGAGGTCTTCCCTGAAGCACTTCCTCCTGCTACCCCGACAACGTATGGTGAATTGTTTTCCACTTGAGCCCGCAAAATTATGTATTTTCAGGCCATGAGAAAGATTCTTAACAATAAGCTATCAATGTACCTGCTTTTCATAACAATGGCAGGATTTATTGCAGAAACAGCAGCTCAAAACATTTACTCTCAAAACAGAAAAGAGGCCTTTCAATACATGCAAAAAGCCGAATTGGCCAAGAGAGGCGGAAACTTCAACAATGCCTATCAAGAATACACGAATGCGATAACTGTCGATCCAAATTACGCGGAAGCTTATATGAAACGAGCTTTGATGTTGCAGCAAATGGGACGTTATCAGGAATCTCTGGAAGATTATAATAAAGCCATCGATATTAATCCCTACAGCGATGTCTATTACGATAAACGAGCCCGGCTGCGATTACTACAAAGTGATTATAAACAAGCCATCGGCGATCTGGATAAGGCGCTCGAATTGAGCCCGTATGACGACTATCTCATCGATTCACGCGCAATTGCAGAATTGGAAGGTGGAGATTACGACCGCGCAATTGAAGATTTTACTTTCATCATTGAATTAAATCCGATCGATACCTTGGCCTATCTGAAGCGGGCAATCACCTATCTGCGTGCCGGTGATCGACAATCGGCCGAAGAAGATATTGATGAAGCAAAAAAATTGGCCCCGCTCTCTCCTTTGGTTTATGATATTCAGGGATTGGTTCACCTTAAATACGATGAGATTCAGCAGGCCATTACGGCATTCGACAAAGCCATTGATTTGGAGCCCACATTTGCCATTGGCTATTATAACAGAAGTGTGGCGAAGAAGAAACTGGGATTGATCGAGGAAGCTAACAGCGACTTGAACGTTGCACTTTCATTAAATCAGGACTTCCCCAATGCTTATTTCAATCGGGCTATTACCAGCAAAAGAATGGGTAGAACGGAAGATGCCGTGGAGGATTACTCTAAAGCCATTGCCATAAAAGGTGATTTCACCGATGCCCTATTCAATCGCGGTTTTACCAAAAGCATGCTGGGAAGTTATGCAGAGAGTTTACCCGATTTTGATCGAGCGGTAGAATCGAGTCCGCGAGATCCCGAAGTTTACAATATGCGAGGCAATGTAAAAGCCTTCTACGGCAAATACATTTCTGCCTTAGAAGATTACGATCAAGCCATTCAGCTCGACCCGGAATACGCCGAAGCCTATCACAATCGGGGTATCACCAAATTATTGACTTACGAAGATCAACAGGGCTGTGATGATTTGGAAAAAAGTGCTGAGATGGGCTATGCGAAGGCGAGAGAGAAGCTGCCGTATTTCTGTAGAGGGCTTAAATAACGAAAGGGGCTGACTCTTTCGAGACAACCCCTTTTATATTTTCGTACCGGATCTGCAGCAATTCGCACTCAGATCCTGTAGGAGCTTCTTTCGCAGAAGCTACCCTCCAAAAATGGAGGTTTCTGTGAAACAAATTCCTGCTTCCGGTTTCGAACTATCAGACATTTGTACACCTCCTTTTATTTAATTTCACATTACACAGGATCTTTCTCAACTAACTTATGATTCCGATTCCTGCGTCACCAAGCTTTTCTTGGATTTGAGTTCAAGTAACAAAGAAAATTCTGAATAGAGAAATCAAAATTTCCGTGATTATTAACAGAAGAACTGTCGAAAAGTTTAGGCGGGTATAACCGCTTTAAGAATTGATTCGAAAATTAATCGCCCATCTTCATTGCCCAGCAGTGCATCCGCTGCTCGCTCAGGGTGTGGCATCATGCCAAAAACATTTTTCTTCTCGTTTGTTACGCCTGCTATGTTTTCCAAGGAGCCGTTGGGATTTGCCTTCGAATTAAAATGACCGTCTTTATCACAGTAGCGGAAAATGACCTGTTGATTTTCATTGAGTTTCTTCAATACCTGATCAGACGCATAATAGCGCCCTTCACCGTGTGCAACGGGTATTTTAAAAACACTATCGGAATCCAAACCTGATGTAACCATTGTACTTCTGGTGGCCGGCTTGATAAAAAGATTTTTGCAAATAAACTTGTGATCTGTATTGTGCAATAAGGTTCCGGGTAAAAGCCCTGCCTCACAGAGGATTTGAAAACCATTGCAAATTCCCATGGCATAGCCTCCATTATTGCAGTGTTCAATTAAACTTTCCATGACGGGAGAAAATCGAGCAATAGCGCCTGAACGAAGATAGTCCCCGTAAGAGAACCCACCGGGTACCATGACAAAGTCAACGCCTTTCAGATCGCGATCTTTATGCCACAGTTCTATCACTTCCTGCCCCAGAATATCTCTGAGAACATAGATCAAATCATGGTCGCAATTGGACCCTGGAAAGATGATTACGCCAAACTTCATTTGTGCAATTTAGATGAGCTCCAAAGTTAAGAGAATCTCATTGATTAATTTCCGAAAACCATGAAGGCAATTACGGCAATCAACCAGACGTAAAACATGATGAGTTGAATATGTGGCCGATTGAACTTTCTGGAAAAAAGCACCCCCAAAAATACGGAAACAGGAGTGGAAAAAATGAGCCATGAACCAATTTGCGATGTTTCCAGAACAGATACGTAAATGAATTCGATGATCGTGAGAAAGAAGGTCCAAAGGAATATGTACTTGGTACTCTTTTTCCGCAAGGTTGATTTTGCGATGTCGGTGAAGAATCCGATCAAGCCCAAAATTGAAAGTAGGGCAAAAATTAACATCATCAAATAAAAGCCTGGTTTAGCATTTATGGCAGAAACAGAAATAAAACTGCCGTCGAAGGAAAAGAACTCTCTTGCCGAAAAGGCATACCCCCCAAGGAAATAAAAGGTAAAAACATAAATAGCTGCTAGGGCTATCGCGGTAAATGGTACGAGCCATTCCCGCAGATTGAAGGGTCGCACTTGCAAAAAGACCAACCACGGAAGAGGTAGTAAGAAAACGGAAGGCGGAAAAAAGAAAATAGCAATAGACAAAAAGAGGGTAGCATCAAAACCGATGCTAAGTGCCGAATCGGCTCGGTAAACGGTGAGCAATCTCTGCAAAGCCAACAATAAAAAAAGGGATGAAAAAAGAACGGGGTGTAAATCAATATTCTCAAAATCGAGTGCTGCAAAACCCAGAAAAACGAGTGCAGGAAAGTAATTTTCTGAGGTTGAAAAATCGTGCTTATTGGAGATGAAATTGAGTAAGACTGCATTAGTTAGAATCAGCAGCATGCCTAGCGTCCTGCGCCATACCGTTAACTCACCAAAGTTAGCGATGAGCAAATCGGTAGCCGGACCGCCCAAGTCATATTCTGCTACCGCATGAGAATAAACGGACGCAGCAATAAGTGCGATTGCAGGGGCAATCAGAAACGCTAAAACAAGGGGTCGGTTTGATCCGAAAGTCGAATGAACCATGGCCGGCTAAAATAGTGCTTTTAGGATGTTCAATTTATCTTTATTTTTGCCTCCGAAAACCAATATCATGGAATACATCGTAGGGCCCATCGCCGCATTAATTAAATGGACTTTTGACAATATCCTTGTTCCAATCGGAGAGCTGCCGGATCTCATCAATCCCAACTATATCTTTCTGTTGATTGGCTTTGTCGGAATGTTCTATTGGTTCTTCCTTCAGCGAAAGTACAATAAGCAAGCTGACAATAATCCCAATCAGATTAAGTAAGCAGGTCCTGTCCTATATCTCTTCGGAGGTATTTTCCGTCAAATTTTATTCGATCGGCTAGTTCATACGAGCGGGAAAGCGCTGAGTTCAGATCGGTGCCTATAGCCGTGCACGCCAAGACCCTTCCTCCGGATGTTTTCAGTCCGTCGCCATCTGATGCTGTCCCTGCGTGAAATAAATGTTGTTCGCCGGTCAACTCACCTTCGATGGTAATCCTTTTTCCTTTTTGATACGCTTCAGGATACCCACCCGATACGAGCATGACCGTGGTGGCATAGCGCGAGTCGAGTTCCAGTCTTTCTCGATCCAAGGCTCCATCTGTGGCTGCCACCAAATGCTGTAGTAAATCACTTTTAATGCGCGGAAGAACTACTTCCGTTTCCGGATCGCCCATTCTCACGTTATACTCTATCACGAAGGGGTCTCCATCCACAATCATCAATCCGAAAAATAGAAAACCAATATAGGGAATACCCTCTCTGTCTAACCCGCGCACGGTCGGAGCCACCACCCTTTCTTCTATTTTTTGCCTCAATTCATTATCGACGAAAGGAACAGGGCTAACAGCGCCCATACCGCCCGTATTCAATCCTTGGTCTCCGTCGCCTATTCGCTTGTAGTCTTTTGCTGAGGGGAGCATGAGATAATTCTTGCCATCCGTTATAGCGAATACAGACATTTCGATCCCGTCTAAAAACGTTTCTATTACCACTTTTTCAGCGGCAGCACCGAATTTCCCTTCACTGAGCATGAGCTTGATTTCGTGCCGCGCCTCAGCTTTGTCATAAAGAATCAAGACCCCCTTCCCGGCTGCCAAGCCATCTGCTTTCAGGACATAGGGAGGACTCAACTTTTCGATAAAATCCAACGCTTCAGATTCTTGCCCCCTTTCAAATGTGGCGTAAGGTGCCGTAGGAATAGAATGTCTTTTCATAAAATCCTTGGCAAAATCCTTACTTCCTTCCAAAGTGGCGCCCACTTTTCCGGGACCAATCACTTTCAATTTTTTAAACTCTTTGGCACCCTCAAAATACTCTCTGATCCCATCTACAAGGGGAGCTTCGGGTCCGACAACCAGCATATCTATTCCCAAAGCGGCCACCTTTTCAGCGATGGAATAGAAATCCTTGATGTCGATCTTTATATTCTCGGCTACATCTTGTGTACCGCCATTTCCAGGCGCTACATACAGCTTCTCACAGAGGGGGCTCGCTGAAATTTGTCTGGCCAAAGCGTGTTCACGCCCGCCTGATCCAAGAATTAAAACTTTCATACTGCTGGTTTTTTTACGGTCTTCAAAAGAACAAAAAAAAGGCATCCGTCTTAGTCGGATGCCTTTTGCAAATTAGTTAGAAGCAAGATTCAGACTTTCACACGCTTGATGCTGCAGCCCAATTGCTTGGTGCTGTTGGGGTCAATCTTACCACCTGATACATGTGCTTTAATTGCGTTGAGTAAATAAGGCTCGCTCACACTATCAGAGCTCTCTACCGAATCATCAATAGCTCCTTTATAAATCAATTTCATTTTATCATCGAAAAGGTACACGTGAGGCGTGGTGAGTGCGCCAAAAGCATCTGCCAGCACATGCTTTTCATCAAGGACGTAATGTCCTTTGAGACCTTCATCTTTGTAGCGCTCCTTCATATCAGCCATGCCGTCACCGGCTTCTCTTTTAGCTTCATTGCTATTTACCAAAACCATCCCGATACCTGCTGCTTGAGCGGCATCATAAAGGCCCGGGTATCTACCTTCCCAGCCTTCGCTTTTTGTTCCGTTTCCGATAACGAAGGGACAGGTATTGCAACTAAAAATAACCAAAAGGCCATTTTCTCCGGCTACATCTTTCAGGCTTACCATCTCACCTGAAACATCCTTCATGGACAGATCCATTTTGGGAGCCTTCGCACCAATTTCGAGAATTTCTTCTCTCCCTTCTGAAAGCGTAAATGCTGTAGTAAGCGTAAAAACGGCCACGGCCAATGCGCTTAACGCGAAAATATAGTTCTTATTCATTGTTGCGATTTTAGACAAAATTAAAAGCGGAAGAACATCATCACTCTTCCGCTTCGTTAATTTTTGAGAATTAACAATACTCCTCGTAGGCCATCTTCAGGTTCTCGGCAATCATTTCAGCAGGTCGACCTTCAATGTGGTGCCTTTCAATAAAGTGAACCAATTTTCCATCTTTAAAAAGACCGATGGCAGGTGATGAAGGTGGATAAGGTAAAAAATATTGACGAGCGCGCTCGGTAGCCTCTTGATCAACCCCCGCAAAAACAGTGGTCAAGTTAGCCGGCTTCTTATTTCCGTCTAATGACATTTTAATGCCGGGGCGAGCTGCTCCTGCAGCGCATCCGCAAACGGAATTTACAACCACCAAGGTGGTTCCTTTCTCTTCAGAAAGTGCTTTATCAACTTCTTCGGCGGTATGTAGTTCGGAAAAGCCCACTTTAGTGAGATCTTCCTTCATTGGTGCAACTAATTCTGGTGGATACATAACTTGAATTTTATTTGTACAAAGGTAATAACGGAATTGCTCGATTAAATCGAAAAGACTTTCTGAAAGATAGGCTCTGTCTATGACTTTTTTCTTCTCTCTTGAAAGAAGCGTCTCAGGAGTAGAGCGCTGTCATCACCCATTACTCCACCCTTCACATCGGTCTTGGGATGAAGCAGGTTATCAGATAGCAACGTATAGCCCTTACGCTCATCGTAAGCACCAAAAACAAGTCTTTTTAATTGGGCCCATCCTAATGCTCCCGCACACATAGGACAAGGTTCCAATGAAACGTAGAGAGTGCATTGATTCAGATACTTCCCGCCCAAAAAATCTGCAGCAGCGGTAACTACTTGCATTTCAGCATGAGCAGTCACATCGGTCAGTCGTTCAGTAAGGTTATGGGCACGAGCAATAATTCGATCGTTGCAAACCACCACAGCACCCACGGGCACTTCATTTTCTTCGTAAGCCGCTTGCGCCTCTCTCAAGGCCTGCTTCATGAAAAAATCATCTCCACTTGTTTCCATTGCCATGTGGCAAATATAATCCAAGCGAACTAGCCTGCCAATGTCGTTGATTCAATCCGTCAAAGTAATACCTTTGCCGTCGAAATTTTGAACTATGCATCGATCACACACTTGCGGAGAATTAAGATTAAACAACGTTGGCCAATCCATTACTCTTTCAGGTTGGACTCAAAGATCGAGAGATTTAGGAGGCATGACCTTCGTCGATATGCGTGATCGATATGGTCTCACACAGGTAGTATTCAACATGGAATCTGATGCTACACTCTGCGAAACAGCCAGAAAGCTGGGTCGGGAATTTGTGGTCAAAGTGGAGGGTATCGTGCGCGAACGAAGCAACAAGAATCCGAATATGCCTACGGGTGATGTAGAAATCGAAGCCACTTCTCTGACCGTTCTCAATTCGAGTAAAACACCTCCTTTCACCATTGAAGATGATACCGATGGCGGTGAAGAATTGCGAATGAAATACCGCTACCTGGACTTGCGTCGAAATCCGGTTCAACAAAGTTTAATGCTTCGGCATAAACTTGCCATCGCCACCAGATCATACTTAGACGGTCAGGGATTTTTAGAAATTGAAACCCCTTATCTCATCAAATCGACGCCGGAAGGTGCTCGCGATTTTGTCGTGCCCAGCCGCATGAACCCGGGAGAGTTTTACGCATTGCCACAATCGCCTCAGACCTTCAAGCAATTGCTGATGGTTAGTGGTTACGACCGCTATTTTCAAATCGTTCGCTGCTTTCGCGATGAAGACTTGAGAGCAGACCGTCAGCCCGAATTTACGCAGATCGACTGCGAAATGGCTTTCGTAGAGCAGGAAGATATTCTCAATACGTTCGAGGGATTGACTAAGAATCTGTTTCAGGAGGTCTTAAATGTCAAATTGGATGACTTTCCCAGAATGGACTATGCCGTAGCCATGTCAAAGTATGGATCGGACAAGCCGGACATTCGCTTTGGAATGGAGATCAACAATATCTCGAAATACGCTCAAGGCAAAGGGTTCAATGTATTCGATAGTGCTGAAGCCATCTTAGCCATCAACGTAGAAGGCGGCAGTGAGATGACCCGAAAGCAGCTGGATAAACTTACCGAGTGGGTAAAACGTCCACAGATCGGAGCCAAAGGATTGGTTTACGTGAAGTATCAGGAAGAGGGGATTCTCAAATCTTCCGTAGATAAATTCTACAGCAACGAAGACCTGGAGGAATGGTGCAGAGCCTGTGGTGCCGAGCCGGGCGATCTACTCCTCGTGCTGAGCGGCGACTTGACAACCACCCAAAAACAAATCGGAGAATTGAGACTTCATATGGCCGATCAGCTTAGCTTGCGAGACAGCAAAGTATTCGCTCCGCTCTGGGTAGTCGATTTTCCATTGATGGAATGGGATGAAGATGAACAGCGTTATTTTGCCATGCACCATCCCTTTACCTCGCCGAAACCCGAAGATTTGGATAAGTTGAAGTCAGCCACTGGTGAGGTGAGAGCCAACGCATATGACCTGGTGATAAACGGAGTGGAAATAGGCGGAGGATCTATCAGAATTCATGACAAAAAGCTTCAAGCAGAAATATTCGATCTTCTCGGTTTTACGGACGAAGAGGCCCAAGCTCAATTCGGGTTTTTGATGAACGCCTTCGAATATGGTGCTCCTCCTCACGGTGGTATCGCTTTCGGCTTTGACCGTCTTTGCTCCCTATTTGGTGGATCAGAATCGATCAGAGATTACATTGCCTTCCCAAAAAACAATTCGGGCAGAGATGTGATGATCGACGCACCCGCTCCGGTAAATGAGGATCAATTGACAGAACTCGGCTTGAAGAAGCTCAATTCTGAAAAATAAGATAGCGGCAAGAGATCGCGAATTCTTCCAATAGGATATTTCTTTTAGCCAATAGCTCTATTGAAGGCTTGTAATCCGCTGAAATCAGCAGGGGAATTCCACTTGGTCGGTAATGGATCCCTGCAATGATGTCAAATCCCAAATTGATGTACTGAGGGTCACCGTTAAATCCTTCCCCTACAAAATTATTTCGATGATGGTAGCCACCGTGCATACCGCCGCCGTAGTACCATTGCCACGAATCAGACTGTAGCGAGACCTCTCTCTCATAAAGCCCGGTTAGGATCAACCCACTCCATCGTGGTGAGAGGATAACCTCAAAATTTTGATCCTCGGTGATGGATTGCACATAAGAAAAGCCTCCACCCCATCCGAGGCGGAGGCCTAATGCCTTTTCTTGAGCGATTCCCGAAAGGGAAATCGCCAGAAAAAATATGAGGGCCGTAAACTTAAAGGGTACCTCGCGATTCCTGTTCACGCTCAATCGCTTCGAAAAGTGCTTTAAAGTTTCCCTTACCAAAACTTTTGGCTCCCTTTCGTTGAATAATTTCGAAGAACATGGTTGGCCGGTCTACAACAGGTTTGGTAAAAATCTGAAGCAAATAGCCTTCATCATCGCGATCGATCAAGATACCGAGTTTCTGGAGCGGCGCCAAATCTTCATCAATTTCGCCGACACGATCCAACACCGTCTCGTAATAAGTCTCGGGAACGTACAAGAACTCTACACCTCTGCTCTGCAGTGCGGTAACCGTTTCTATAATATTATCAGTAGCCAGGGCAATATGCTGAACTCCTGCCCCCTCGTAGAAATCAATGTACTCCTCTATCTGAGACTTTTTCTTTCCTTTTGCCGGCTCATTGATCGGAAACTTGATCCGACCGTTTCCATTGCTCATCACCTTGCTCATCAAGGCTGTGTATTCCGTGCTAATGTCTTTATCATCAAACGAAATCAGTTGAGCAAAACCCATTACTCTGGCGTAAAAATCAACCCATTTATTCATTTCACCCCAACCGACATTTCCAACCATGTGGTCGATGTATTTCAAACCCGTTGGCTCGGGATTGTAATCGCTCTCCCACTTTCTGTATCCGGGCAAGAATATCCCTTTGTAATTTTTTCGCTCAATGAAAACATGAATCGTTTCACCATAAGTATGGATACCCGATTTTACAACCTTTCCATGCTCATCTTCAACCGTTTCAGGCTCCATAAAAGATTTTGCCCCACGCTTGGTCGTTTCTTCCCAAGACTTGGTGGCATCGTCAACCCACAGTGCCACTACTTTAACGCCATCACCGTGCTTCCGAATATGTTCATTTATTGGACTGTCAGGGGTCAAAGGAGTGGTTAGTACCAACCTGATTTTATCTTGGCGCAGGACGTATGAAACCTGATCCTTTCGACCGGTCTCCAAGCCTGAGTATGCCTCAGATTGAAAGCCGAAAGCTGTTTTATAATAATGGGCCGATTGCTTGGCATTTCCGACATATAGTTCTACGTAGTCGGTTCCATTGAGAGGCAAAAAATCCTCCGCATCGGGAACAACTTTTTTTAAATTTAGGGTAGGTTCTGAAGTAGATTCCATGGTATTTTTCTTTTTAATATTCTCTAGATTTTAGGCTTAATTATTCGTCTAGCCAAGACTTCCAATACGTCTCATCAGCAATTCCAATCGCATTCGTGGTCAACTTTAAAGGCTTAAAGGTATCGACCATTACGGCCAACTCTTCGGTGTCTTTTTTCCCGATGCTTCTCTCCGTCGCTCCGGGGTGTGGTCCGTGTGGAATGCCTGCAGGATGCAAGCTGATGTGTCCGGCATCAATGTCATTTCTGCTCATAAAGTCTCCGTCAACATAATAGAGTACCTCATCGGAGTCAATGTTTGAGTGATTATACGGAGCCGGAATGGCCTCGGGATGGTAATCGTATATACGCGGACAGAAGGAGCAAATCACAAAAGCATTCGTCTCAAAAGTCTGATGAACGGGTGGCGGTTGGTGCACCCTTCCGGTAATAGGTTCAAAGTCATGGATGGAAAAAGCATAGGGATAATTGTAGCCATCCCATCCTACCACATCAAAAGGATGAGTGGCGTAGGTGTAGTGGTAGAGCATGTCCTCTTTTTTGATTTTCATCAAAAAATCGCCCTTCTCATCGATCGGGTTCAGGTTTTCGGGTCGGCGAATATCCCGCTCACAAAATGGCGAATGTTCCAGCAACTGACCGAAATAATTCCGGTAGCGCTTCGGGGTGTATACCGGACTGAAAGACTGTACAATGAATAGTCGGTTATCTTCCGATTCGAAATGAATTTGGTAAATCATGCCGCGTGGTATCACCAAATAATCGCCATAGGAGAAAGTCAAATCGCCCAGAAATGTCTTCAGCGTTCCTCTTCCGCGGTGAACGAAAATGACCTCGTCAGCATCGACATTCTTGTAAAAATAATCTGTCATCGATTTCTTAGGAGATGCCAATTCGATGTAGCAATCACTGTTTACCAAAAGGGGCTTTCGGCTTTCCAAAAAATCATCTTCACTTTCCACCTGAAATCCACGAAAGCGGTATGACTTTAAGTTCTTCTCTACGGCAATTTTTGGAGCAATATTCAAGGTATCACCCAGCTTACTTACTTGGGTAGGTCGGTGGATGTGATAGAGCAGAGAGGACATTCCATCAAATCCGATGGTGCCAAAGAGCTGTTCGTAGTAGAGTTCGCCATTCGGCTTTCTGAAAGTCGTGTGGCGTTTATGCGGAATGTTTCCTAGTTGATGATAGATGGGCATAATCCTGTTTAGTAGTTGGTTCACAAATATACCAAATGATAAGCGGAAGACAGAATGGCGAAGCAATCGAATTAAAGCATGTTTGAGCTAACATTTGCGTAAATTTGTCCTTGCCTAAATTAACACCTACTGAATGTCTTCAAATATATTAGTAATCGGTGCTGCCGGACAGATCGGTACTGAGTTGACGCTCAAATTGCGTGATATTCACGGAATCGACAATGTAATAGCAACTGACATTAAAGATTCACCGCCCGAAGCCTTAATGTCAGGACCATTCGAAAAGCTGAATATCCTCGATAAGAAGCGCCTTTATGAAGTGGTAAGACAACATGAAATAAAAGAAATATACCTCTTGGCCGCCTTGCTTTCTGCTACAGCTGAGAAGAACCCTGCCTTAGGCTGGGAACTCAACATGAATGGACTCAGCAACGTGCTCGATTTATGTCGCGAAGAACAAGTGAAGCGCATGTTTTGGCCGAGTTCAATCGCAGTGTTCGGACCAAATACTCCCAAAAATAATACGCCCCAACGCACCATAATGGAACCAACTACGGTGTATGGAATAACCAAAGTGGCGGGCGAAAGTTGGTGCGAATATTACCACAAGCGCTACGGTATCGACATCAGAAGCGTTCGTTTCCCTGGAATAGTTGGCTACAAAAGCGCACCGGGTGGCGGCACCACGGATTATGCCGTGCACATCTTTCACGAAGCGATCAAAAATGGACACTACGACTGTTTCCTAAGTGAGGATGCAGAATTACCGATGATGTACATGCCCGATGCAATCAAATCCATTTTGGAAATTATGGATGCACCTGAAGAGAAGATCAGCCTGCGAACTTCATACAATATTTCGGGTGTCTCCTTCACACCGAAAATTCTTAGCGAAGCCATTCAAAGAGAAATGCCTGAATTCACTATTTCCTATAATCCGGATTCTCGCGATAAAATCGCCAAAAGTTGGCCCTCATCATTAGACGATAGCATGGCTCGAAATGATTGGGGTTGGAAGCCGGATTATGATTTGGAAAGCTTGGTCAGCGACATGTTGGTCAATCTCAAGCAGGTAGTCTGATAGGGAAACATATTTACTTTTTCAGCGTAAGCGACTACTGAAAAGAAATCGCTATGCGCTCTCTCAATAAGTCGTGTGTCTACGTCTTCAATACGCTGTTATTGATGCTCAGCATCTCATTCACTTGCATCGCGGGTGAAGAGATAAATGCAGTAGACGCCAATGGTAAAAGACAAGGATATTGGAAAATTACCGGGGCAATATCATTAGAGGACGGATATCGCGACAATCAGGTGGTGGAGGAAGGAAACTACGAGAATGACAGGAGAATTGGTCTTTGGAAAAAGTATTATCCTACCGGTGTAGTTCGCAGTGAAATCACCTTTAAAAACAATATGCCCAGGGGTCCATATAAGATCTATTATCCTAATGGAAATATAGAGGAAGAAGGTATCTGGGGGGGAAATAAGAATGTCGAAGAATTTAAACGGTACCACGAGAACGGGAAAATCGCTCAAGATTTCACCTTCACACCTGCAGGCAAACGAGATGGAGTCCAAAACTATTACTATTCCAACGGAAATCTACAACTCTCTGTAGAGGTTAAGAATGGAGTTGCCCACGGTTTTTATAAGTCATTTTATCCTGACGGAAGCCCGAAAATGACTAAGAATGTGATAGAAGGAACCGTCGACAAAAAATCAGTGAAAAAGTATGAGTCCCGCAAGGAGTATGAGGTAGTTGATATTCCGGTGGTTCCGGAGCCTATGAAAGAACCTGAGGAAGCTGCCGAAGTCGAGCTGGAAGAATTCGATAAAACGGGCGAAAACACACTTTACAACCACCGCAAGCAAGTGAAGCAAACGGGGGAGTTTAAAAACGGCAGACTTTGGAATGGCAAATGGTATAAGTACGATGCAGAAGGTAATCTGGCAAAAGTAGAAGTATACCAAGAAGGAAAGTTTGCCGGATACGGCCTTCTCGAAGATGCTAACAAATAAGTACTTTTGGCCGCCAACAATAATGCTATTCATCCCCTTATGGAATCCAAACTCAAAATCTTCAATACCCTATCACGGGAAAAAGTCGAATTCGAGCCCCTCAATCCTCCACACGTAGGACTTTACGTATGCGGCCCAACCGTATATAGCGATGTCCATTTGGGAAACGTAAGGTCATTTCTCACCTTCGATGTGGTTTTCAGATACCTCACTCATCTCGGCTACAAGGTGCGCTATGTGCGCAATATTACCGACGTGGGTCACCTCTCTGACGACGCCGATCAAGGCGAAGATAAGATTGCCAAGAAGGCACGATTGGAGCAGATTGAACCAATGGAGGTTGTTCAAAAATACACCTACGGCTTTCATGAGGTGATGGCTATTTTCAATATCCTACCCCCTTCGATTGAACCTACGGCTACCGGTCATATCATTGAACAAATTGAGATGATCAAACAAATCGTAGATCGCGATTTCGGATATGTAGTAGACGGATCGGTATATTTTGATGTGCGAAAATTTGATGCTGAAATGGGCTACGGAAAATTGTCAGGACGCAACATAGACGACTTGCACAGCAATACGCGAACACTAGACGGGCAAGACCAAAAAAGGGATCCCTTGGATTTTGCTATTTGGAAGAAGGCTGAGAAAGGTCACATCATGCATTGGCCTTCGCCATGGGGAGAAGGCTTCCCCGGGTGGCACTTGGAGTGCTCGGCAATGAGTAGAAAATACTTGGGCGAAGAATTTGACATCCACGGCGGTGGAATGGATTTAAAATTTCCCCATCACGATTGTGAAATTGCTCAGAACATCGGAGCCACGGGAAAAGCAGGTCCTCGTATTTGGATGCACGGAAACATGCTGACCGTTCAAGGCCGAAAAATGGCCAAAAGTGAAGGAAATGGTTTCACACCGGAAGAATTGATTACGGGAAACCATAAATTGCTTGATCAAGGCTATTCCCCTATGACGGTGCGCTTCTTTATGTTGCAAAGCCATTACTCCAGTACACTCGATTTTTCGAATGAAGCCTTGAGAGGAGCGGAAAAAGGTTTTAAACGCCTGATGGAGGGATACAACCGATTAAAGGACCTTAAGACTTCTGACTCAAGTTCAATTCAGCTTAATGAGCTCGAGGAGAAGTGCAAAGCCGCAATGGACGATGACTTCAATACACCGATTTTGCTCTCACATCTTTTTGAAGGGGTGAAAATGATCAATCTCATTGAAAGCGGAAAAGAAACAATTGATGCAAAGGACTTGGAAAAATTAACGTCGCTTTTTGACGATAATATTTTCGATGTGCTAGGTTTCAGAAACGAAGTGGAAGAATCCAAGGCCGACAATGAAATCACCGATGGTTTGATGGAGATGATCATTAAGTTGCGCAAATCGGCTAAACTCAATAAGGATTTCACAACGGCAGATCAAATTCGAAACGAACTGACCAAATTGGGTGTGGTGTTGAAAGATTCTCCGGAAGGTACCACCTACGATATGGGATAATTCATGGCTTAGGGAACGGCTTTGCGTATATTCGAAGCCTTTAAATTATTCCCATGAGCCAAAAAAGACCAACTCTCTACCTCCTTGATGCTTACGCACTAATTTACAGAGCGTATTACGCCTTTATCCGCAACCCCCGGGTAAACTCAAAAGGTATTAATACTTCGGCGATGTTTGGCTTTACCAATACGCTGAATGATATCATCAAAAACTATCAGCCCACACATATTGCGGTAGCGTTTGACATTCCCGGAGAAGTTTTCAGAAATGAAACTTTTGCCGAGTATAAGGCCAACAGAGAAGAAACGCCGAATGATATAAAGTTAGCTATCCCTTACATCCGAAAAATCATCAAAGGTTTTCGCATCCCTATTTTGGAAAAAGAAGGCTTCGAGGCAGACGATATAGTCGGCACTATTTCGCGACAAGCGGAAAAAGAAGGCTTCGAAGTTTTTATGGTTACGCCTGACAAGGATTTTGGGCAATTGGTAACCGAGCATGTCAAAATGCTGAAGCCGGGCCGTCAGGGAAATCCCAATGAAGTATGGGGAGTGAAAGAAATATGCGAAAAATTCGGAATTGAACGCGCGGAGCAGGTCATTGATATTCTAGGCTTGCAAGGCGATAGTGTCGACAACATTCCCGGAGTACCCGGTGTAGGCCCGAAAACGGCTACAAAACTCATAGCCGATTACGGAAGTGTCGAAGGTGTTCTCGAGCATTCGGATGAGCTCAAAGGCAAATTGAAGGAGCGGGTTCAGGAAAACAAGGAGCAAGCGCTGCTTTCTAAAGAATTAGCGACGATTATTTGCGATGTGCCGATAGATTTTGTAGCCGAGGAGGTCATCCTGGAAGAGCCTGACAGAGATGCACTTCGAGAAATTTTTGCCGACTTGGAATTCAGAACCATGTCCGAAAGAATTCTAGGCGAGAAAATGGCCTCTACGGGAGATCAAATGGATCTCTTCGGAGGTGGCGGAGATGCGAGTGGCGGTAAAGAATCTGCCACGACCATGGATGTATTTGATCCCGAAAAGGTGAAATACAGCCTCATTGAAACCAAAGACAAACGAAGTACATTCCTCAAAAACCTCATGAAACAAAAAGAGGTTTGTTTTGATACCGAAACCACTTCCGTGGATGCCAATAATTGCGAGTTGGTAGGAATGTCTTTTTCCTGGAAAGAGGGAGAGGCGTACTACATTCCGATTCCCGAAAATCAGGCGGGAGCCAAGTTTATCCTGAAAGAATTCAAGCCTTTTTTCGAGAATGAAAAGGTTCTGAAAATCGGACATAACCTTAAGTACGACATCACGGTGTTGAAATGGTATGATATGGAAGTGTTGGGTCCGATATTCGACACCATGATCGCGCATTACCTGATCAATCCCGACATGAAGCATAACATGGATGAATTGTCGGAGACTTATCTGGGATACCGACCGATTTCCATCGAGGCTCTTATCGGGAAAAAAGGGAAAAACCAGAAGAGCATGCGTGACATTCCGATAGAAGACGCTGCTCCTTATGCCAATGAAGATGCCGATATAACCTATCGACTTTACCTGAATTTTAAAGAAAAAGTCGAGGCTTCTGAGGAGCTAAAGAAACTACTTTATGAAGTCGAAATGCCGCTGGTTTCGGTTCTGGCTAAAATGGAGTTTGCGGGGGTAAAAATTGACAGACAGGCGCTGAGCGAATTCTCGAAAGAGTTGGAGAATATCATTTCCGGATTGGAAAAGGAAATCTATGAACTGGCCGGCAAAGAATTTAATATCGGCAGTCCAAAACAGTTGGGCGTGATACTTTTCGAGGACTTGAAAATAGATTCAAAACCTAAGAAGACAAAATCGGGTCAGTACAGCACGAACGAGGAGACCTTGATGAAATATGAGCATGAGCAACCGATTGTAAATAAGCTATTGGAATACCGACAAGTAGTAAAACTAAAGAGCACTTACGTAGACGCATTGCCCGAGCTGATTAACCCTAAAAGCGACCGCATTCATACCACTTACATGCAGGCAGTAGCCGCCACAGGCCGGCTGAGTTCACAAAATCCCAACCTCCAGAATATTCCGATCAGAACGGAGTTGGGACGTAGAACACGTGAAGCTTTCATTCCGACGGATAAAGATCACATCTTATTCGCGGCTGATTATTCACAGATCGAACTCAGGCTTATCGCCCACCTCAGTGGAGACGAAGCTATGGTAAAAGCCTTCAATGAAGGCGAGGACATTCACGCGGCAACTGCGGCAAAAGTTTTTGACGTAGACCCTAAAGAAGTCAACAGGGAAATGAGAAGTCAGGCCAAGATGGTCAACTTCGGGATCATCTATGGAATTTCAGCATTTGGCCTTTCTCAACGTTTAGGTGTCAGCCGAACTGAAGCTTCAGAACTCATTAAAAACTACTTTGCTAAATACCCCGGAATAAAAGAATACATGGATGAAAGTATTGCCTTTGCTCGTGAACATGGTTACGTGGAGACAATATTAAAACGCCGAAGGTATTTGAAAGACATTAATGGTAGAAATCCGACGGTGAGGGGATTTGCCGAGAGAAACGCCATAAACGCACCCATTCAAGGTTCGGCTGCTGATATGATAAAAGTGGCTATGGTGCGAATCGATGAAGTCTTTAAAAAAGAGGGATTCAAATCTAAAATGATTCTTCAGGTCCATGATGAGTTGGTATTTGATGCCCTAAAGAGCGAGCTCGAAAAGATCAGACCCATTGTAGAAAAAGAAATGATGAATGCCTTCAGTGGTTTAAGCGTTCCCATGAAGGTGGATATGGATACCGGAAATAATTGGCTCGAAGCTCACTAATTAAGTGAAACCTTTCCCCTGTTAAATCGGTACACAGGCTCAAGAGTATTTTGTTAATCGTTCGTGGAAACAAGAACCACGTTCGAGTGATGTAAGCTTACTTTTGTTTACACCCCTTATTTTAAACTGATGAAAATTAAACTATTCCCATTCGCTATTGCACTTTTCTCTCTTTCCTTGTGGTCATGTACCGAAGGAACGGTTTCCGATGAAAGCATAACAAATGCTGAGGTCTCGGAAGACAAAGAGGAAGAAATGTCAGAGGAAACCGTTTCGAAGGTCAAGGAAATTCTCCATTCGGTTCCATCACCTCTGGACATGGCCGCTATTTTAAAAAAATCGGGAGCTCGGTATGATGCTGATTATTTGAATAAAGTTCGAAGTGTGAATGAATATTCTTCAGCACGAAAGCAAGCATTAAATCTGGGAGTGTATGGAGCCGACCTCAGCTACGCCAGCATTTTCAATCAAAATCAAGAATCAATTCTCTACCTCAGTTGCACCAAGAAATTGGCCGACAAATTAGGATTGAGCAAAGCCTTTAACGACGAAGTAATCGAACGAATGGAGCTAAACGTGGACAACCGGGACTCACTGCTCACAATTATCTCGGATACTTATTATAACCTTGATTCCTACCTCAAGGAGAATGATCGCGATCACATTTCGGCCATGATTATCGCTGCGGGATGGATTGAAGGGCTCTATTTAGGAACACAGATTGCCTCAAATAGTGAAGTAGCAAATCCAAAGCTCATAGAAAGAATAGCTGAGCAAAAAATCTCTCTATCCAATTTGGTGGCCTTGGTCAATAGTTACAATGATTCAGGCAATTTGGACTTGATTCTGGAAGATTTGTCAAAAATCGAAAAAGCCTACACCGGAGTGACTATTAAAGAGTCAAAAAATTCCATTAGCGAAGGTGAAGACGGTGTAACACAAATAGGTGGAAAAACTGAAATCACCATTTCTGACCAAGTATTAGAAGACCTCACCAATGCCGTATTTGAAATCCGAAATCGATACGTTCAAGTGTAATCAAGGAATTATCCCCTTAAGATGAAAAAGCTATTTATTATTTTATTGGCAGCGATGCAGGCATCTATGGCTCTTGGCCAATGTCGATCATTTGTAAAAAACAACTGTGGTGACGCCATGCAAGGCTTCATTCCCGGCGAAAGCTTCAATGCGGTTAAACTGTTTCCCGGCGACGTAGCAGAAGTTGAAATGACCTTCTTCAGCGATGTAGATTACCGACTTTTGGTATGCAGTCACGAAATACTCGGGGATGTTCATTTTCAACTAGTTGATAAGAATGAGGAGATTATCTACGACAACGCAGACCGTGAATTTCGTGAATATTTCGATTTTAGATTAGAGGGAACCCGAACCCTCGGTCTTCGAATAAAAGTTCCCGAACAAAGCGATGCTGCGATTAATCCGCAAGGATGTGTAGCTATTTTACTGGGGCGAAAAATTGAAGATTAAGTTTAATCGATGATCAGCTTCTTTGCTGAGGCTCCGCTTTCGCCTCGCACTTCCACCAAATAAACTCCTGACGAAAGCTGACCAAGCTCTAAGCGCAACTCACGAACATGATCGTTTGAAATGTTTTGCTGAAGGACTATGCGACCTGATAGATCACGCACCATTACCGCTTCAACGTTTGAAAGCTCCTCTGGAAATTTCAATGTGACCATACCGGCAGTAGGATTAGGATACATCGCAAAGCGCAATTCAGGCGTAGACTGAAACGCAGTATTTAACGTAGTCCCATCGTATAAGTTTATATCGTCAATGTAGATGGTTCCGCCATTAGCCCCTCGATATTCAAAGCGAAACCGAAACTCTTCATTTTGAAAAACCGGAACGATATTATCGATCTCATAAGTCACCCAATCTTCCGTCTCAGGAACGTAAGATCCGGGAAAAATTTCGTCGGTTGTGTACGCATCTCCGTCGTCATAAATTTTTCTAGGACTCCAGAGTTCACCACAATTTTTGGATATATAAACCCATAGTTCACCCTCGCTATTAACAGAACTCCTTGCTCCCGCTCTCTTAAATGATAAGATCGGCAATTCACCGACTTCGCTCATCTGAAAGGTTTTAGATTCAAATGCTGACTTGACAATTAATGATTCTTCAGCTTCATTTGCCTTGAAAACGGCAGAACGCTCATCGTCATAGCCAACTTCATTACTGATTTCCCAAACATCCGAACCATAGATATTTTCCGTTCGCAATGAGCCATCTTCTAAATCCTCAAAGTCATTGATAGAAGAGAAGTTTTGGCTGTAAGGAAAGCTCAATGCCGCCGTATCTAAAACCTCAATCATTCCCTCTCGAACTTCTGTAAGTTGATTTCCCACACTATCCCAAACGGCTATGCTGACACTGTAAACACCAGGTGAAGAGTAAGTAACGGTGGGGTCTATCGTGTTTGCAGTTGCAGGAGTCCCCCCTTCAAAAATCCAAAATCGCTCTGCGATGGCAGAAAAAGACTCATCTTGAAAATTGATACTCTCTCCTATACAAATTGATCTTTCGTCGGAAGTAATCTCGACATCGCAAAGTTGCGGTTCAATCAATACGCCCGTTTCTGCCAAATTCTCCTCGGACCATAAACTCTCTCTCTCGGCAATTGAAGAAGTCAATGCAGCCAACATTCGCATTTTCTGTCCCTCCGTAAACATTTTACCACAATAAGAATACTCCATGAAATTCTCAACGTTATCCAAACTTCCGCAAGACTCTCCAAATATCTGGCAGCTGGTCCAACCAATTGTGTTCGGGGTATCTGCCACACCGTCGTCGGTATTGCAGTTAGACTCTTCATCGGGACTGTTCGTACTACCCCACAAATGAGGTAAATCGATCCAGTGCCCTACTTCGTGGGTAAGCGTATGACTTCGTCCCACACTGCTTTCGCCTATACTTCCTACATAATCGTATCGTACAACTATTCCATCATTCGTTTCGCCAAAAGCTCCGGCCAATGAACTCGGATAATAGGTATAGCCCGCAGCACCGCTTTCAATACTCTTACAAACCCAAATATTCAAATACTTGGATCTATCCCAAATAGGACTGACTTCCTTGAGGTTTTCTCCACCATAATTCGTAACGTCACTAACGGTCCTTACGATTCCATTGGTACAATTTCCCTCAGGATCAAGTGCAGCCAGACGAAATTCTATACCAATATCTCCTACAATATCTACGAAAGGATCTTGAACTGTTCCTATACCAATGCTATTTGCATTGAAATCGTCAGTCATCACACGCACGGCATCTTGCACTTGGGCCATCGAAATGTTTTCGGGCCCGTATTCGTGGATTATATGAAAAACCACGGGAATAATGTAAGGATCGTCATCTTTGGGTACCCCTGTTACCGCCATGTCTTTAGCGCGACTGAGGATTTCCGCCGCCAGAATTTCCGCGCTTTCTTTCAGTGCGGGATTAGCTTCAAAAAGCTTATCCTGCATCTCATAAGTATGGCATTTTACTCTATTTTCTTCAGTATTTTGTTGCGCGAAAATTGAAATAAACGCAAACGTGGCCAAAACGACTGTAAAAATATTCTTCATAAGGCTTTAAATGATCTGACAGTGGTAGCTGTCTAGTTTACTATAAGCTTTCTAACCGCGATTCCATCTTTACCCGATAGTCGTATAAAATACATCCCGGGAGTCATTTTAGAATCCAGATCGATTAAAATACTTTGAGATCCTGATGTCATCATTCCTGAAAAAGGAGATTGGACAATACGTCCTGCAGCATCAACAACATCAATTCTTACGTTCTGGTTCTCGCGCAAATCCAATCGAAGACGAACATTATCTGTGGCGGGATTGGGAAAAAGCGTGATCTCTTTAACTACTTCATTATTGTCAACACTTAATGTATTCGGATCGTAAATGTTAATATCATCAATGAAAATATTGTTTCCATTCACGCTGGTAAATTCAAATCTAACTCTGAATTCCGTCGTAAGAAAAATGGAGCTGATGTTATCGATAATCACCTCTTCCCAATCGTTATCGGAATCAGGAATAAATTGACCACTCACATTTCCGCTAACCGTAGGCAATTCGTCCATATCTCTCGTTTCTCTGAGGTTCCAGTTCTCACCACAGTTTCTGGAAATTCTTACTTGGAAAAAATCATCAGAATTCGAATTTCTACGAGCATGGGCATACTTGAAGGAAAGGACTGCATTGTCTTCAATACCTGAAAGATCGAATGTGGGGCTTTCCAGGGTCTCAACTCGAAAGTCTTCATTATTTCTTCCGTTCACATAAACAGATTGTGATCCATTATAGCCTGCCAAGTCAGTTATTTTCCAACTGATGTTAGAATCGTCAGGATTGATATCTACCCATTCATTGTCTTCTTCGATATCAGACATCCCTTCAAATCCTTCTTCAAATGGCAGAGCAAACTGCACTTCTCCCAAAACAGTAATAAAATCTTCTTTGACTACTGTTTCAGCGCCTTGTGGATTACTCACTACCAAAGTTACCGAGTATACACCGGGAGTATCGTAAGTAACCGTAGGATTGTCCTCCGTCGAAGTTGAAGGATTCCCCCCTTCAAATGTCCATACGCGATTCTCCACGCCATTATAGGATATATCGTCGAAGGTAATCTCTTGGTTCATGCAGATTTTCGGATCTCTATCCGTAACAAACTCCGCGAAGCATATCTCCTCGGGCTCAAGAACACCCGTTTGAGCTAAATTGGTCGCAGTATGCAATTGATTTCTTTGGGCGATACTGCTATTCATAGCGGCCCTCATTCGATTGGACTGGCCTTCTGTGAACATTTTATAGCAATATGAGTAATCCATGAAGTTCTCGACATTATCCAGTGTTCCGCAAGTCTCACCGTCAAGATCACAAGAAGTCCAGCCAATGGTATTTGGAGTGTCAGAGACGCCGTCGTTCCCGCCACAGTTCGATGCAAGTCCGGGCGTATTAGAGCCTCCCCACGTATGGTCCAAATTAGCCCAATGTCCCACCTCGTGGGATAGTGCGTGACTCCGCGTAGCATTTGAAGTACCGATTCTACCAACATAATTGTGTAAAATAACTATACCATCATACTGTTGTCCGAAAAAGCCGTTTACGACCGGGGGCTGAAATGTATATCCCGCTGTACCTTCTCCAATTTGACGACACGTCCAAATATTCAAATAGCTGGCTCGGTCCCAAATACCGGCCTCATCTTTCATGTCTGTGAAGCCATCATTGGTAGTTTCTGAAAGAACACGGTGAATACCGTTTGTACAATTTCCGTCAGGATCAATTCTGGCCAATCTGAATTCAAATTCCACATCACCAACTATATCAGCGAAATCATCTACCACGTTGTCAATATCATCATTTGCTGCATTGAAATCTTCATTCAGCACTTCAATGGCAGATTGAATTTGTTCAGTGGAAATATTTTCTTCACCCCCTTGATGAACGACGTGAAATACGACGGGAATGATCAACACCTCATCTTCCGTATCTTTTTGACTTACAAATGCTTTAATTTCTGCTTCAAGTTGCTTAGAAGCTTCTCTGGCAATTTCTCTTTGCTCAGGAAATTGCTCAAAAAATTCTTCGGTAAAATCTACCTGACCGCAAGTCATATGACCGGGATCTACAAATTCATACTCTTGTGCAAATGTCGTGTAGGAACTGAACGACAGAAAAGCGCTCAGAAGGAAAAAGGTAAATCTTCTCATGATGGTTTTACAGTAAATTTTTCAGCTCGGCCAAGATACGAATAACAAGAGTTTGATGCATCGCATAGCCGACGTTCTCCTTGAACAGTTATTATACATTAAAACCCATTGATACCCTAACGGTTCACAGTTCTGCAAAATTCTTGCTTGGAAAGCTAAGGCAGAGCGCTTTTTAAATCAGCGATGAGATCATCAACGTCTTCAAGTCCTACACTCAGTCTGATTAGCGAATGGTGTATGCCAGATTTTACACGCTCTTGGGTGGGAATAGCTGCGTGCGACATGGAGGCAGGATGACCAATCAAACTTTCCACACCTCCCAAGGACTCTGCCAAGGTGAAAAGGCGACATTTTCGAATTACCTCTTGAGCTGCATTGGCAGTATCATTCTCTAAGGTGAAAGAAACCATTCCTCCAAAACCACGCATCTGTTTTGTTGCAGTTTCGTGTGCATCAAAAGATGACAATCCGGGATAATTCACCTTTTTTACAGCAGGGTGACTTTCTAAAAACTCGGCGACTTTAGCAGCGTTTTCGCAATGGCGCTGCATTCTTACGTGAAGCGTTTTAACACCCCTGAGAACCAAAAAAGCATCTTGCGGGCCGCAAATGGCGCCCGAAGAATTTTGAATGCGATAAATTTCGGAGGCAATCTCTTCATTATTGGTAATGAGAGCTCCCATAATCACATCACTATGTCCGCCTAAATATTTGGATACGGAATGCATAACGACGTGAGCCCCCAAATCCAATGGATTTTGAAGATAAGGAGTTGCGAAAGTATTGTCTGCTACTACCATCGCTCCTGAGGATTTTACTGCATCTGATATAACTCGGATATCACTAATATTAAGCGTTGGGTTCGATGGTGTTTCCAACCAAATCATTTTGGTGTGTTCATTAAGCACGGCCGGCAATGCACCGATATCATTCATCGAGACGTAGTGAAACTTGATTCCGTATTTCGCAAAAACCGTATTGAACAAACGGTAAGTGCCACCATAAAGATTTCCGGTACTGATAACCTCATCCCCCGGAGAAAGCATTTTAAGCATGCAATCGATTGCCGCTACTCCACTGCTGAAACATGCACCAAAGCGACCGTTTTCCAAAGCGGCTAAATTTTTCTCTAAAGCAGTGCGAGTAGGATTGTGCGTCCTCGAATATTTAAAGCCCTTATGCCCCCCAACTTCTTCCAAAGCATAAGTGGTAGTTTGGAAAACGGGGGTAACAACTGCACCGGTGGAAGGGTCGGGCTCCAAGCCTGCGTGTATGGCTTTCGTAGCAAATTTCATAGTTATCTTAATTCAAGTCGCCACGAAGATCGTCAATGTCAGGCTTCTTTTTTCTTTTTAGGAGAAGTAGCGCGAAGCCAACGAGGCAAAATAATTGCTCCAATAAAAAGGTAGGGATAGTAGGAGATTAACCTCCATAAAAGTGCCAGAGCACCTACTAAGCCTAAAGGGATAAATTCCTTTAAGAAACCCGAAAAAGCAAATTCTGCTACACCCGAACTACCGGGAGTGGGACTAATTAGCATAATCACCCACATCACCAATTGCCTTGCGTAAATCAGAACCTGATCTGTGAATCCTTCAACCAGTGACTCATCTGCAGAAGCGAACGCCAGTATCAGGAAATTAACTACGATATATCGGGCTGTCCAAGAAACATAAGTTGCCCCAAATGCCTTGAACCAGTAGCGCAGTGGTTTTCCCTTCAGCTCGTCGCTAGTGGTAATAATATCATCGCCTACGTCAATAACACCATATCTCCATCTCCTCAAGATTGGTAATCTGAAAATCTGCAATAGCAAGTATTTAAAAGCACGGGGCAGCGTGAAAACAGCAATGAGTATCGTAGTAGTAAGGACAACGATAAAGGCATAGCCAATCCAAAAAATACCCTGCGTTCCGAAAGTGGTTCCGAAAAGTTCCTTTTGCATGCTGATCGGGAAGAGGTTGTCAGACCCGATGGCGATTAAAACAATTATTACCGTGAGAATATAAAAGAGCTCATCGAGCAAAGCTGAAACCAGTACGATGGCGGTACTCTTCCCGAGCTTAATTCCTTCTCGGTGCACAATAAACATTGCAATACCACTCCCACCTACGATGCTCGGCGTTAGGGCTGAAGCAAATTCCCAAAGCATGATTACCCGAAAACTCTGGAGCCAAGAAAGTAAATTATCTGTGAGAACCCGTATTCGGTACATGTAGGCCAGATCCCTCATGGCCATAGCAAGCAGTGCCATAAAGATCCAAAACGTACTCGTCCAAGACCATTGGATATCATTGAGCGTATCCCGATAAGTGCGCAACCTGTATTGACCTTGACAATTATCTACTACTACAAACTCCTCTTCGCTGCCGAAATCAGGGATACCGTTTTGATTGGTATCAACCCAAGTGTAGGTGCCGCATCCGCCATCCATCACCTCTTCAAATCGCGTATCGGTAAGATTGAAATAGAGGATCAGTGCTGCCACGCTCAAGCCTAAAAAAACGGGAAGAATCATTTTCTTACCGCTCAACTTATCTACTATGTCTTTTTCTTTCGGGAGCAAGTATATTTGAGGCTTATTGCAGCCTAAAGATTTAATTTATCAGGAATCACAAAATTAACTTAAAGAAGCCCGCAAACCATGAAGAAGTTCTTTTATCTCGAATCCTGTAATACTTGTCAAAGAATCTTAAAAGATCTGGAAGTCGGAAACGATGTCGAAATGCGCGAAATAAAATCGAAGCCTTTGGATGAAAAGGAAGTAGATCGACTGAAAGAAAAAGCAGGAACGTATGAATCAATTTTCAGTAAGAGGGCCAGAAAGTATCGCGAATTGGGGCTTCACGAAAAAGTCCTGACTGAACAGGACTACCGTAAGTATCTTCTAACCGATTACACATTCTTAAAGAGACCTGTCTTCGAGACTTCAGAAGAAGTTGTGGCCGGAAATTCCAAAAAGCAGGTCGAAGCAATGAAGCGATTGGCCTGACATGAATTGGTTACCTTTGCCGCTCTATGCTTCAATCCATGACAGGCTTTGGCAAAGCCTCCGCTCAATTTGCCGATAAGAAAATAACCGTCGAAATCAAATCGCTGAACAGCAAACAGTTTGATCTTTCGATGAAAATGCCCTCCCTCTACCGCGAAAAAGAATTGGTGATACGATCAATCGTAGCCGGATATTTGGGAAGAGGAAAAGTCGACTTATCCATATATACGGAATCTCCTGAAGGCGACCGCAACGTGACAATAAATCACAAACTGGCGCAATTGTATCTCGATCAAATTCGGGAATTAGGAGAAAAATCGGGAATTAAAGAACCGGATGATTTGCTCACATCACTATTGGGACTGCCCGAAGTTTTAAAAACGGAACGTCCGGAATTGAGCACGGAAGAGTGGGCGGTAGTGGAGAAAACCGTGCGCCATGCCTCCGAGGCATTAAATGATTTCAGGCTGAGTGAAGGAAAGCGATTGGAGAAAGATATCGTAGAGCGGGTTAAAAATATTGAAAAGCTCACCACTGATTTGGAGCCACATTTGGATGAGCGCATTAAAGAAGTGAGGCAACGTATTCAGAATAACATCGCTGAACTACTTCAAAAAGAGCAAGCCGATCAGAACAGATTGGAGCAAGAAATCGTTTACTACCTCGAAAAACTGGATATCACCGAAGAGGAAATTCGATTGAAAAGTCATTGCAAGTACTTTTTAGATACCCTGAATGAATCAGAGGAAGCGGGCAAAAAGTTGGGCTTTATTTCTCAAGAAATGGGAAGAGAAATAAATACCATGGGCTCAAAAGCTAATTATGTTCCTATTCAGCAATTGGTGGTTCAGATGAAAGATGAACTCGAGAAAATTAAGGAGCAATTGCTCAATATCAGGTAATGATTGAAAGCGGAAAGAGTATAATCGTTTGTGCTCCCTCAGGAGCGGGAAAAACGACCATCGTACGCCACTTATTAAAAACCTTTCCCATTTTGGCTTTTTCGGTATCTGCCACTTCACGGCAACCCAGAAAAGGTGAAATAGCAGGAATTCATTACCATTTTATTTCAGCAGAAAATTTCCGGAATAAAATAAATACATCGGATTTTATAGAGTGGGAAGAGGTTTATCCCGACCAATACTACGGAACATTGAGGTCTGAAATTGATCGATTGTGGAATACTGGAAAACACGTCATTTTCGATGTGGATGTGGAAGGCGGAGTAAATCTCAAGCGCATATTCGGAGATCGTGCATTGGCCATTTTCGTGCGGCCCCCTAATTTGGAAGTATTAGAAGAAAGGCTGAGAGCACGCGGAACGGAAACGGAAGAGAGTCTGCAAAAACGATTAACCAAAGCCGAGAGAGAACTATCCTACGAGTCAAAATTTGATACGACCGTTATCAATGATGTGCTTAGCGTAACATGCAAAGAGGCCGAAGAAAAAGTGAAAAAGTTCTTGGGAGAATGAAGAAAGTCGGACTGTATTTCGGAACCTTTAACCCTATTCATGTAGGCCATTTGATCATTGCTAACCACATGGCTGACCACACCGAATTGGATGAAGTCTGGCTGGTGGTTACCCCGCAAAATCCGCTGAAGCAGAAAAGTTCTCTATTAGCTGATTATCATCGGCTGGCCCTGACACGGGTAGCAGTAGAAGACAATCCGAAACTGAAGGTAAGCGATGTAGAGTTCAGCTTACCCAAACCATCATTCACCGCGGCGACGCTGGCCTACCTAACCGATGAACATCGAAATACAGAGTTCTCATTGATCATGGGCGAAGACAATCTTCGGACATTTCATAAGTGGAAAAACCACGAAGCCATTCTCCAGAATCACCACATCTTCGTTTATCCACGCGTTCTGACCATCCAAGAAAAAGCAGATTTGAAGCCGCATCGCACCAAGTCCAAAATCGGAGACGATCCTAATATCCATCGACTGGATGCACCGGTAATGAGATTATCGGCCAGTTTTGTCAGAGAAGCCATCAAAAAGGGACACGATGTAAAATACCTGCTCACTGACCCCGTCTATAACTACGTGAAGGAGATGCACTTCTACGAGTAAGACATGTTTTGGCACAGCTTTTGAATTTGCGAGTAAAATCAAAACTCAATAAAATGTCAAAAGAAAAATCTTACCACAAACTCGTAGCTCAAGCTAAAAATTTCATGACGAAGGGAAACGTTACTGCTTACATTCGTGAGCTGGTAAAAGCAGAAGAGGCAGCCCGAAATATGCGCGGAGCAATTTGATTCCTTACCTTCGAGGTAATGGAAGACTTGAGAATCGACAAATTCATCTGGGCGGTTCGCTTATTCAAAACTCGTTCGCTCAGTGCCGCTGAAATAAAAACAGGAAATGTTTTACTGAACGAAGAAGCCATTAAGCCTGCCCAAAATGTGAAGGTTGGTGATGTAATTAAGGTAAAGCGAAATCCCATTTGGCGAAGCTATAAAGTCAAAGAATTATTGAAAAAACGAGTTGGCGCAAAACTCGTTGATCAGTACATCGAAGAGGTAACTCCTGCAGAAGAAATCGAAAAACTGGAGATGATGAAGATGATGCCCGGTTTTGATCGACGCAAAGGAGAAGGTAGACCAACAAAACGCGAACGCCGTAACCTTGATAAATACAAGTGGTAGCACTTCGCTATAAGAAAGCTACCCGATCAGATTTGCCCTTGATTTATCAATTGGCTGAGGAAATCTGGATTCCTACCTTCGCCCCATTCTTTTCCCAAAAGCAGTTGCGAGCCTTGTTCACGGGCATGTACAATGACAAACTGCTTACAACTTGGCTCTCCCAAACTGAAAACGAATTTTATTTTCTCTACCTCAATAGTGAGCCGATTGGATACATGGGTGTAGAAAATCACGATGAATTTTTAAAACTAGATAAGATTTATATCCATCCTTCCCTACAAGGAAAAGGCTTAGGAAACCAAGCCATGCAAAAGGTGGAAAAATTGGCGAGGGCCGCCAAATTAACCGAAATTAGATTACGTGTAAATCGCGGGAACAAATCGGCGATTACCTTTTATAAAAACAGAAATTACACCATCACTGAGTCCATTGACTTTCCAGGCCCTAACGGATTCATTTACGAAGACTACATCATGATAAAATCGCTGGAATAGATTGACGGCGATTTCCAAGAAAAAAGCCAACGACGAATAAATCGTCATTGGCTTTGCTTTTCAATAGGTGGTGATCTATCAAACGACGCCTTGATCCATCATGGCGTCAGCTACTTTTACGAAACCGGCCAAATTGGCCCCTTTTACGTAATCTATTTTTCCGTTCAGCCGACCGTATTTTACGCAGGCAGCGTGAATGTCCTTCATAATGCTGTGCAGTCGTTCATCGACTTTTTCTGCCGGCCACGACATGCGAATGGAGTTTTGACTCATCTCTAATCCGGAAGTAGCAACCCCACCGGCATTACTTGCTTTTCCAGGTGCGAATGCAATGCCTTTTTCGTGGAATAGCTCGATCGCCTCCGGAGTAGTAGGCATATTAGCACCTTCGGCTACCAACTTCAAACCTTTCTCGATTAAATGCTCTGCATCTTCCTTAGTCAATTCATTTTGCGTAGCGCATGGCAATGCAATATCGATATCTAAAGGTACTTCCCACGAACGTTCACCTTCTACATATGTTATGCCGTCGAGCTCATCAGCCAATTCGCTGATTCGGCCTCGACGCTCATTTTTAATCTCTTGCAATTTCTGAAAGGCATCACTATGAAGGCCACCCTCACAATAAACAAACCCGCCTGAATCACTGACGGTAACTACTTTTCCGCCTAGCTGAATCACTTTTTGGAAAGCGTACTGCGCCACATTACCCGATCCGCTAATCGCTACAACTTTGCCGTCGAACGAATCATCTTTCATTTTCAGCATTTCCTCGGCGAAATAAACGCAACCGTAACCGGTTGCTTCAGGTCTGATTCGCGAACCTCCCCAATTGAATCCTTTTCCCGTCAAAACACCGGTAAACTCATTGCGAATGCGCTTGTACTGACCAAACATGTATCCGATCTCACGACCGCCCACTCCGATATCACCTGCCGGAACGTCAGTGTCAGGGCCGATGTGCCGTGAAAGTTCGGTCATGAAACTTTGGCAAAAACGCATCACCTCATTGTCCGATTTTCCTTTCGGGTCAAAATCAGAACCTCCCTTTCCGCCCCCCATGGGCAGCGTAGTCAAGCTGTTTTTAAAAACTTGCTCAAAACCCAAAAACTTGAGAATGCTAAGATTCACCGAGGGGTGAAAGCGCAAACCTCCTTTATACGGACCAATCGCAGAATTAAACTCTACTCGGTAACCGCGATTCACTTGCACGTTACCTTCATCATCGAGCCAGGGTACCCTGAACATGATTGTTCTTTCGGGCTCTACCATTCGTTCAAGAATCTTGGCCTTTTTGTATTTTGGATTTTCGTCCAAGAACGGGATGATCACTTCGGCTACCTCTTCCACGGCCTGAAGAAACTCAGCCTCATGTGGATTCTTTGCACGAACTTGATCCATAAATGAATCTATTTGCGATTGATGCGAACTCATAGGTTATATCGTTAAAATATCGGGGGCAAATGTAGCGTTTTTTCATATCAGCGCTTTGAGGAAACACACAATCACACATTGCACCTTAAATCCTACTAATCAGAAAATTAAAAGATTCAATCAAAGTGTTTTTTTTACACTTTGAAGCTCAGCAAGCTTCGTAAAATTTTCCTGGCAAACTCCTGACCAAGCCATTAAGTTCGAGATTCAGTAAATGAACCATTGCCATGCTCACGGGAGATCGAAGCGTAAGGCTGAGCTCATCTATTTGAGTCTTTCCTTTATCGCGCAAAAGAGATAGTACCTCTTCTTCCTCCGGACTCAAATCAACAAAAATCTTTTTCTGAATGGGTTTGGCCTTTTCAGGCAAAGTCCATCCCATCACATATTCAAGATCTTTGACGGATTCCAGCAATGCCGCCTTATGTCCTTTTATAAGTCGGTTGCATCCTTCTGAGCGTTGATCTCCCACCCTGCCGGGAATAGCAAAAACATCGCGATGATAGCCATTAGCCAATTCGGCAGTGATAATCGAACCACCCTTCGCAGCAGACTCCACTACTAAGGTGGCATCGCACATACCTGCCACTATTCTGTTTCGCTGTGGAAAATTTTCACGATCAGGTTTTGAGTCGATTGTAAATTCGGAAATCAAAGCACCTCCACCATCCACCATTTCGTTAGCCAGCCGAGTATGAACCGGCGGATATATTTTATTGAGTCCGTGGCCTAAAACGCCGATAGTAGGTACTCCGAAATCCACGCAGGCTTTATGAGCCTCGCCGTCCACGCCATAGGCCAATCCACTGACCACGGTAATGCCATAAGGGACCAGGCTCTCCACCAGCTTTCGCGTCATGTGCTTGCCATATTCGGTGACTTTTCGCGTGCCAACAATGCTCAGCATTCTATGGGCAGACAGATTGGCTTCGCCTTTCACGAAAATCACCAAGGGACCGTCTTCGCAATGTTTTAATCGATTCGGGTAACGAGTCTCCGTGTAAGAGATCACTTCGATACCGTTTTTGAGTGCAAACTCAAATTCGTCTTCTACTCTTTTCCAATCAGAGAATCCTGAAATACCTATGGCACGGAGATGCGCCATTCCTTGCACTTGCATCAGTTCTCGAGTACTAAGCCTGAAAACTTCTTGAGCCGAGCCAAAGTGGTTGATTAGTTTCTTGGCGGTTTTTATACCTACATTCTCGACCTGACCCAATGCGAGTCGATAAAAAATTTCATCTTTATTTACAGGTATCTTTGTCACAAGTTTTGGTCAACCGAAGTCGAAAAATAAAAAGAAAAGATGAAAACAGTCGGCATAATTCCAGCCCGATATGGTTCTACCAGATTTCCGGGTAAACCGCTTGCGCTAATCGGCGGTAAACCCATGATACAGCGCGTTTATGAACAATGTCTGAAAGCCAATTTAGATTTTTTGGTGGTGGCTACTGAAAACGCTGAAATCTTTGATGTAGTAAATTCTTTTGGTGGAAACGCCGTAATGACCTCTTCCGAATTGAAAAGTGGAACGGATCGCTGTAGAGCGGCACTGAAATCCATGAGAGAATCATTTGATCTGGCCATCAATATTCAGGGAGACGAACCTTTTATCGATCCTGAACAGATCAATCAAGTGATTGATATTCTTAAAGATTCAAAGGCTGAAATAGCCACTTTGGTAAGCCCGGCTGAGAGTTTTGAAGAAATAGAAAATCCCAATCGGGTGAAGGTAGTAGTAGCCAAAAAGGGAAAAGCGCTTTACTTTTCGCGTTATGGCATTCCTTATCCAAGAAATAAAGAAGGATTAAAACCTCACGACTATTTAATTCATCTGGGAATCTATGGTTTCAAAGTCGATGCCCTCCTAAAAACCAAAGACTTTGGCCTAAGCCAATTGGAAAAAACCGAAGGACTGGAGCAACTGTGCTGGCTTGAAAACGGAATGAAAATCCACACCGGCATAACGAAAGAAAGGGCCGATTCGATAGATACTCCCGAAGATCTTCGCGCAATAGAAAAGAAGTATTTACTTTGACCGTGATATCGGATAATGTAATTTCGAATTTATCAAATGACCACCGAATTGGATAAGTATATTTCAGAGTTGCTTTTTGACTATGATTGCGTGATTGTTCCGCAACTCGGAGGTTTTGTGACCAACTATAAACCCGCTCATTTCGAGAAGGGAATTGCGCACCCTCCTGCCAAGGAATTGAGATTCAACAAAAATTTGACAAAAAATGACGGGCTTTTAAGTCAGTCTATTTCGGGTGCTGAGGGAATTTCCATTCAAGAAGCAGACGCGATTCTTCACGAAACCGTGGAAAGCTATTTAGGAAAGCTCAAAGAAAACGGTCGAGTGCAGTTAAATAAGGTAGGCATACTCTTTATCGATGAGAATAAGCAACTGAGGTTTAAACCGGATACAACGGTAAACTACTTACGTCAGTCCTACGGATTCGAATCTTTTGCCATGCCGGAAGAAGTTGTCATTCCGAAGCCTTTAGTTGAGAAGAAAATTGATCCGGTGGAGGAAGATGCCAAGATCATCTCTATTGCCGAACCTTCTTATAACCGTGGTATTTATTGGGTAGCAGCGGCTACAATCCTCCCATTTATTGGCTTGAGCCTTTACATGGGAATGACGACCGATTTTAAAAGTCCGACCCAAATCACTCCTGCCGAATTGATACCGTTCGTAGAGTCGGTCAAACCAAAATACGATGCGCGCGAGGTCGTTTTGAACGAAGAAGAGCTGAATGATGAAACAAATTTTCCTGAAAACACGCTCGTATTTCCTTTTGACTTTGAATCGAATAAAGTCGATTCTTTGGGGGTTTGGGTGAATCTGAGTGATGTACACACTGAGGCATCAGTGGAGAAAACATCTGCATCCTCTAAGCTCTACCACATCATTGCAGGTTGTTTTGGCGAAAAGCCTAACGCCGAAAAATTTGTGCGCCGATTGAGTGCGCGCGGTTATGATGCAAACATTCTGGATATTCACAAAGGCCTGTATCGCGTAAAAATCGAGAGCTTTAGTGACTATGAAAAGGCATTAGCTGAACTCAAGTCCACCCGTGATAACGGCACCTTCCCCAATGCTTGGCTATTAAAGAAACCAAACCCATGACAATGGCTGACCGCAAAATCGAATTGAAGAATTGCTACTTGGAGCTCGATAGCGATGGCATTATAGAGCTTCATATTCTCCCAAACTGTACGGTCGAAACGGAGGAAATAGACGAGATTTTTGATACCATTCACAAAGAGTTTCCCGAAGCTCGCGGATTGTTGGTTACGGCGGGAAAAGAAGCAACGCTGAGTCAGGAAGCCCGCGAAAAAGTTTCATCGGGAAATGTGACCGAACAGATCATAGCCGATGCCATTGTAGTGGAGCACTATCAGCACCACATGACAGCAAACTTCTTTGTTCGATACAACAAACCACAGCGACCCACGCAAATTTTCAAAACTGACGGAGAAGCCCGAGAATGGCTTCGAGAGAAAATTCAGAATTAGTTTTTTCGCGCCTTTTTGTAGAGCATGATTCCCAAGCTCAAAAGCACACCCAACCCTACGATTCCAAGGATTCCGTAGAACCCGCTAATTGTATTTTTAAACGTCGCCGTAAAAATTATGGCAAAGAGCAAAATGGTTGCCGCTTCATTGTAAAAGCGCAATTGCATGCTACTCATCGGGTATTGATCTTTTTGCAATTTCTTGTAAAGCACGTGAAGCGAAACGTGGTAGGCTATTAGCAAGGCCACAAAACCCAATTTTACATGCATCCAGGGTTGTTGGAGATAGGCAGGGTTAATGACCAAAAGCCAGATGGCAAAGCCTGTAGTTAAAATAAATGCAGGCCAAGTGATGATGTACCAAAGCCGGTTTGACATGAGCTTTAGTTGATCTACGAGGGCCTTTCTTTCGGTCTCGGGTTTTTGAGAAGCTTCGGTTTGATAAATGAAAAGGCGCGGCATATAAAAAAGCCCCGCAAACCAGGCCACCATAAAGATCAAGTGTAACGCTTTTGCCGTGTAATACATCTTGGGCCTCAAAGGTACGAACATCGAACCTATAGCGGTATCTTTGTGTTCGGATTCTATGGATATGAGAGAAAAGAAAGTAGCCCGCGAAACATTTGCGAGCACATCAAAGATTATTCTTCCCAACGACACTAATACATTGGGAAACTTAATGGGAGGACAACTACTCAACTGGATGGATATCAATGCTGCCATCTCAGCACAGCGTCATAGCCGGCGGGTAGTGGTGACGGCGGCCGTGAATAATGTGTCCTTCAATAAAGCGATAAAGCTAGGCGACATCCTGACCATTGAATCCAAGGTGTCCCGATCTTTTGGCTCATCCATGGAAGTATTTCTCGATGTATCCGTAGAGGATCATCGCACGGGAAAGCTCACCAAATGCAACGAAGCCATTTACACCTTTGTAGCGGTAGATCAGGTGGGGCAGCCCATCCATGTGCCTGAACTCATCCCTGAATCAGATGTGGAAAAAGAGCGTTACCACGGCGCGCTACGAAGGAGACAATTGGGGTTAATCCTCGCTAAAAAGATGGATCCAAAAGATGCTACTGAGCTGAAGGCGCTATTTGAGAATTAGCCGCTTTCACCAGTTTTTCCAGCGGCAATTCATCGATGCATCTGCAATCCTTGTATTTGCATTTCGTACCCAATTTTGAGCAGGGTCTTTTTGTCAAATGATCGGCCGCAATGCGCAAGTCCAAATTTTCATTCAAATAGGGATACATTCCAAATTCGGGAACGGTCGCTCCCCAAATCGAAATGATGGGCTTTTTGAAAGCTGCAGCAATGTGCATCATTCCCGTGTCAGGGGTCACCACCAACTCCGCATCGCGAATCAAAGCTGCCGACTCGTTGAGGCTTGATTTACCCGCCGCGTTCCAAACATGATGGCCGCATATTTCCGCTATCTCGTCACCTTCTTCCTCCTCGGAAGGGCCGCCCAACAAAACGATGGGCTCCTTTATTTCTTTGCAGATTTTAATGTACTGCTCGATGCGTGGTTTCTTTCTGCGATGGGCCGCCCCAATCACCACCGAAACGTAGCCCGATCGATGCCTTTCGGGCAACTCGGTCGGGGTAGAATCTTCTCCTTCCGGGAAAAAATAGTCCAAACCCTTGCCGTCATTCTCGATGCTGAAAGGCTTCAAAGTAGCCATATAACGATCCACGATATGAACCTCGGGCATTCTGTTCAAGCCAAAATTGACTAAAAGCCATTTTTGCCAATTGTACTTTTTAAAACTAAAGGAGAGCATTTTAAGCGCCCGCTTCACTCTTGCTGATCGCAAATTGACGTGGAGATCTATAATGTAATCGTACTGTTCAGCTTTGAGCTCATCAATCACTTCATTGGTACTTTTCTCGATTCCATAAACCTTTTTGACATAAGGGTTGGGATCGAGCAATGACTTGAAACGATTCTTGGTGAGAAAGTGAATCTCCGCACCATCGTGCATCCGTTGGTACAAATTTCGGATCACCGGGGTGGTCAATACTATATCTCCGATGGAGCTAAACCGAATAATCAGGACTTTGGCCAAGAAAATTTGAATTTTTTCAAATGTAACCGATTTACGTCATTTGTAATCTCAAGAAAGAAAAGCGTGAAAATAATAGATACCCATTCGCACATGTACCTGGAGCAGTTTGATGCCGACAGGAAGGAGTGCATGGAAAGAGCGGTTAAGGAGAATATCTTTCTCACCCTTCTTCCAAATATCGATACGAAAAGCATCGAGTCGATGAAACGAATCATGGAGGAATTCCCCGCTCAATACATGGGTATGATGGGACTTCATCCTTGTTCGGTAAAAGATGATTTTCGTGAAGAACTTTCAATAATTAAGAAAGAGCTGGACACGGGAAAATATGTGGCCGTCGGCGAAATCGGCCTGGATTTGTATTGGGATAAATCAACGCTCGACATACAGATTGAAGCTTTTAAAGAACAGATAGAATGGGCAAAGGACGCTGATTTGCCTATTGTCATCCACGCGCGCGACTCGTTCGATGAAATTTTCAGTGTTATTGACGAAGTTCACGATGAGCGCCTTAAAGGTGTCTTTCACTGTTTTACCGGGACGGTTGAGCAAGCAGAAAAAGCTCTGGGGTATCGGGGATTTTACTTGGGAATTGGCGGAGTGGCTACCTTTAAAAACAGTGGTTTGGACAAAGTTCTTTCTGAAATCGGGCCTGATCGATTAATGCTCGAAACGGATGCGCCCTATCTTACTCCTCACCCTCATCGCGGAAAGCGAAATGAAACCGCCTACACGCGATTGGTAGCTGATAAACTTGCCTTGATATTTAAAATGTCAGTGGAAGAAATAGCTCGAATTACCACAAACAATGCAAAAGACCTATTCAAACTAAGTGAGTTCTAAACAAAAAATACTGCTGATTTACACGGGCGGTACCATTGGTATGGTTCAAGATTACGACACCAATCGGCTCAAGCCGTTCGATTTCAGCAATCTCGAAAAACAAGTACCGGAGATTAGAAATCTCTCGGCCACGGTCCACGCCGAATCCTTTGAAGAACCTTTGGACAGCAGCAACATGGGGCTGGAGCATTGGCAGCGTTTAGCTCATATGATTCTCGATAACTACGACCGCTACGATGGTTTCGTGATTCTTCACGGCAGTGATACCATGGCCTTCACTGCAGCGGCCTTGAGCTTCATGTTTGTGAATTTGTCAAAGCCTGTGATTTTGACGGGATCTCAGTTGCCCATCGGAATGGTAAGAACCGATGGAAAGGAAAATCTGATAACCGCGATCGAAATTGCAGGAGATTACCACAATGGCGCCGCTATGGTACCCGAAGTGGCCATTTATTTTGAATACAACCTTTATCGCGGAAATCGAACGTTCAAATACAATACTGAGCATTTTGAAGCTTTTGAATCGCCAAATTATCCGCTATTGGCGGAAGCCGGAGTCACAATAAAATACAATGAGCGATTTATCAATAAACCCGCCGAACTGCCTTTCAGAATAGAAACCGGTCTCGATAATCGGGTTGCCATTCTCACTTTGTTTCCGGGAATTTCGCAGCATATCGTAGAGGCCGCATTGAACATCAAAGACAATCGAGTGCTAATCATACGAACATATGGAAGTGGCAACGCCATGACCTATCCTTGGTTTTTGAAGGCACTGCGGGATGCAACCGAACGTGGATTGATTATGGTCAATGCCACCCAGTGTCGCGGGGGTGGGGTAAATCAAGGAAAATACGAGACAAGTGGTGAATTGGAACAAATCGGCCTGATCAGTGCAGGAGATATGCAACTGGAGGCAGTGGTGGCAAAATGCATGTATTTGTTGGGTCAGGATCTGACCAACGCTGAATTTAGAATTTACTTTGAGCAAGATTTGAGAGGAGAACGAACCGCTTACGAACTCATCTCTACCGATTAACGATTTGTTAAAACAGACTTCTAGCAAGGATGGCAAATTTTTGTAATTTGGCCGCCTCTAAGACCTGCGGAAACAAAGGTCTTTTTGGTAAAACGGGAGAGGTGGCCGAGTGGCTTAAGGCGCACGCTTGGAAAGCGTGTATCCTCGAGAGGGGATCGGGGGTTCGAATCCCTTCCTCTCCGCAATGATTTAGAGATTTTTAGTTTTATTTGTACCACAATTTACACACGTTAGATTTAATCTTAAGTAAAAACCAACTTTTGGAAACCATGAAAAAATTACTGACCGCACTTACTTTGAGTGTAATTTTCAGTTTCGGTATTGTTAATATGGGTCTTGCCCAAGACGGTGCTGCAAGTGATACTGCGCAAATGGATGCTATGGCCGACACGAATTCAGCCGATGTAGTGGTCGATGAGCCTGACCCTGTAGCAGTTGAAGATCCCGCAGAGGAAGAAGTGTCTGCCGCTGTAGAAACTGAAAGATCATTCAACCAAGAAATAAAGGACACATTTATCGATGGTGGTCCCTTTTTCATGTCATTCGTATTGATCTGTTTGATTCTCGGTTTGGCCCTTTGTATTGAGCGTATTATCTACCTCAATATGGCAACTACCAACAAGACTAAACTCTTGAAGAATGTAGAAGATGCACTGGCATCAGGTGGTGTAGAAGCTGCAAAAGATGTTTGTCGCAATACACGTGGACCTATCGCCTCTATTTTTTACCAAGGTCTTGAGCGATACGATGAGGGAATTGATATGGTTGAAAAATCAGTTGTTTCTTATGGCGGAGTGCAAATGGGACTTTTGGAAAAAGGCCTTTCTTGGATCTCTCTCTTTATCGCCTTGGCTCCGATGCTTGGTTTCATGGGAACGGTAATCGGTATGATCGAAGCCTTCGATGCTATCGCGGCAGAGAATAACATCTCTCCCGGTGTTGTAGCAAATGGTATTAAAGTAGCCTTGATTACAACGGTATCGGGACTTATCGTGGCGATCATCCTTCAGATTTTTTACAACTACATCGTTTCTAAAGTGGATGGTATTGTAAATGATATGGAAGATGCTTCGATCTCTTTGGTAGATATGTTGCTCCGTCACAGAACTGCAAAAGCCTAATTCTATGGATACGAAAAAAATAGATACCGTATTGACCATAATCGCTTTTGTGATTGGGATTGCGGGATTCATTTTGGGTGTGATGATCATGACAACTCCTGAAGAGGACTATACGACAGGTTTTTTTCAAAGTCTGGTTTCTAACTCACTCAATTTCACATATGTCCTGCTTATCGTCGCGGCTGCTGCGTCTATATTGTTCGGTGTATTCTATTTCGCGAGAAATATTAAAAACAATGTACCCATGCTTATAGGTGTCGTGGCGTTTGTGATTGTGGCTTTCATTTGCTACTCCTTGGCTTCGAGCGAAGTTTTGGATAGCTACGGAGACGACATAACTCCCGGCACTTCAAAGCTAAGCGGAATGGGACTGATGGTAATGTATGTTTTGGTTATTGTTGCCGTCGTTGGAGCAGTTGTGGGAGAAGTTGTACGAATATTTAAATAAACCCTAAAGACATGGCCAGAAGACCTTTGCAAGAAATAAATGCCGGCTCTATGGCTGATATTGCTTTCTTGCTTCTCATCTTCTTCCTGGTGACTACCACCATGGATCAAGATATCGGACTGTTAAGACAATTACCTCCCCCGCCTCCGGAAAACTTCGATCCGCCGCCTGTAAAAGAGCGTAATGTGTATGAAGTATTGGTAAACAGCCGAAACCAATTGCTGGTTGAAGGTGAGCCAATGAACATTGCAGACTTGAAGGAAGGGGCAAAGATGTTTTACACGAATCCGAATCAGGATCCTGATCTTCCGATCTTGACCAGACAGACACGAGCAAAAGTACAAGAGAGCATCAATAGATTGCAACAGGCCATTGCGCAAGATCGTGACAACGATAAGTTGAAAGACGATTTGGAAACATGGCAACAAAAAATGTTGGCCATCGACTTAATTGGTGAATACGATGAACTACCTACTTCTGCCATGATCTCATTGCAGAACGACCGTGGAACAAAATACTCTATGTATATAAGCGTTCAAAACGAGTTAAGTGCGGCTATCAACGAGTTGAGAAATGATCTGTCTATGGATAAATTCGGTGTAGCATACAGCGAGTTAAATCCATCTTTGGCTGAAGACAAGCCAAAGATAAAAGCGGTCAGAGCAGTTTACCCTCAGCGAATTTCTGAGGCTGAACCGAAAGATATTTCAGGAGGTCAATAAAACAGGAAACTATGAGTAAATTCACACGAAAAGGAAAAAAAGGAACACCCGCTGTTTCAACGGCGTCGCTTCCTGATATCATCTTCATGCTCTTGTTCTTCTTTATGGTAGTAACCGTGATGCGCCAAGATGACCCTAAGGTGAAGATCAGCAAACCCAATGCTACCGAAACGGAGAAATTAGAAAAGAAATCCTTAGTAGATTACATCAACGTAGGTACGCCGATTGATCCGCGATACGGTACAGTTCCAAAAATTCAATTGGACGATGCGTTTGCTGAGGTAGCGGATATTCAACTTTGGATCAAAGCGAATCGCGAAAAAAGAGATGAGGTGGAGCGGCCGCTTATCACGACTTCTTTGAAAGTAGATAGCGATGTGCAAATGGGAGTCGTAACGGACATTAAGCAAGAGCTTCGAGAAGCGCAAGCGTTGAAAATAAATTACTCGGTTAACAAGGGTTCAGCTTTGGATAATCAATAGATAAAATCGAACGTAATGTAAAGATCCATCGGCTATCAAAGTCGGTGGATTTTTTTTTGCTCAGTTTTCAGGTGCCGGATTACGCTCTTTCCGCGTTGACAATTTGATGAGATTCAGGACTTAGATCAATTGAGAAGATTGTCGTCCGTTTCTCGTGAACTTTTCTCGTTGCCTTCTTGAAGTTTCAGCGCTCGGTAATTGTCTTTCCAACCTTTGGCATACTTCGTAATATAGTAGATTAAGCCACTCACGGCACCGACCGATACTCCAACCCACACCCAATCGCTGAAGGTGGGATCAAACGAATCGATATCCTCTGAAATACTGCCTCTGGCAATGAGGAAAAGCAGAACCAAGGCCAAGGCATTGTTTACAAAATGGGCCAATATGGGAGCCCACAACGATTTGGACCATACAAAAAGGTAACCCAAAAGTCCGCCCAAAACAAACCGAGGCAGAAACCCATAGAACTGAAAATGCATTGCACTAAAGAGGAATGCCGAAAGCCATACGGCTAGGTGTACATTCCGTGTCCACTTCCTGAAAATGGGGATCATCAAGCCGCGAAAAATCATCTCTTCCCCAAAAGCGGGAAGGAGAGCCACCACAATAAAATTGAAGAAAAGCGAAACCACACTACCCGTGCCTGCTATAGCCATCGTTATTTCTTTCGCCGATTCTTCCATCTCCGCAAAAGCCTCTTCCAAGCCGGACAAATATTCGGGTAGTACCATACCTTCGTTCACCCAAGCCAACACGTTAATTATGGGTAGAGCGGCTATCATAACTAACACTGATGCCACAGCTAGTCGCGGCATCACGAAGCGAAAGCCTACGTACTTTTTCCAGGAGGTAGAACTTAAACGAGCAAAAATAATGGCCGGGACTATAAACAAGCCCAAATGCTGAAACAAGAGCAAAAGGCGATTCATTTGAACTACCTGCTCGTTTTCATAATCGGTCAATGCATTGGGGTTTTCAAACAAATTCACACCCCATAGTGCATTCAGTATACCCTGTCCCATAAGGAGAAAGACCCCGACACAGACGAAAGCAAGAAGAAAAAGTACGATCAGTTGAAGAAATGGATCGGCATTTGAAAATGGCCTTGAACCCATCGGCTAGGAATGTTTAATTTTGCAGTCTCTTAAAAGATGGCAAAGATAGCGAATATTGACTTGGGGGACTTCCCGCTGTTGCTCGCTCCGATGGAAGATGTGAGTGATCCGCCTTTCCGTGCTTTGTGCAAAAAACACGGTGCGGACCTGATGTATACGGAGTTTATAAGCTCCGAGGGCCTCATACGCGACGCAGCGAAAAGCGTGCAGAAACTGGACATCTACGAATACGAACGTCCCATCGGAATTCAGATTTTCGGTAGCGATTTGGAACCCATGATGGAATCGGCCCGCATCGTGGAACAAACCAATCCCGATATCTTGGATATCAATTATGGTTGTCCCGTAAAGAAAGTAGCCTGCAAAGGTGCGGGTGCAGGAATTCTGCAAGACATTCCCAAGATGGTAAAACTTACCGAGGCGGTAGTCAAGTCAACGTCTTTACCGGTAACGGTAAAAACGCGACTCGGCTGGAATGAAGATACCAAGTACATTGTAGAGGTAGCAGAACGCCTTCAGGACATCGGTATTCAAGCCATCAGCATTCATGGTCGCACGCGACAGCAGATGTATAAGGGAGAAGCCGATTGGTCGCTCATTGCCGAAACCAAAAACAATCCGCGACTCCACATTCCCGTATTCGGAAACGGGGACATCGATTCACCACAAAAGGCATTAGAATATAAAAATCGCTACGGTGTAGACGGTGTGATGATTGGAAGAGCCAGTATCGGTTATCCATGGATATTTCGCGAAATCAAACACTTTTTGAAAACGGGTGAGATTTTAGCTCCGCCGCAAATGGAAGAACGAGTGGAAGCCGCTTTGGCTCATTTTGAGATGGGCTTAAAATGGAAAGGCGATAAACTCGGGGTCGTAGAAATGCGCCGGCACTACGGCAATTACTTCCGCGGTATACGCGACTTTAAAGACCACCGTATAAAGCTCGTTACCGAAGACGATCCCGATGGCGTAAGAGAACTATTGCAAGAAGTAAAAGAGAAGTACGGCCATTTCGAGTTTGCTTAGCTCTTATTACAAGAACCTCGATCGACAAGCTACTACGGGCTAAATATTAGCCGGACGCATACTTGCGAGTAAAAAACCTCACGGGAGCTATGCTCGAAAGCATTCCGCAAAAAACTACCAAGCCGAAGATGGCGATGAAATCAGCTATTTCCATTTTTACGGGATAGTACTCCACGAGTCCGCCTTCCAATCGAATCAGACCTAATTCTTGCTGGGCATACACAAAGGCCAATCCCAAGAGCATTCCTGCCAATGCACCAATAGTATTAATCAAAGCTCCTTCTAAAAAGAAAATACGTCGGATGGACTTCACCGGTGCACCCATTCCCGTAAGCACGGCTATATCATGGCGCTTTTCGTTTATAAGCAGTGTCAGGGCCGCAATGATATTAAATGTGGCGATAAGCATAATAAATGCCATAATCAGAAAAGTCGCCCATTTCTCGGTTTTATTTGCTTTATAGACGATTTCATTCTTTTCCAAGCGACTGCGCACCTTGTAGTCCTCACCGACAATCTCTTGCAACCGAGTTTGTACCGCTTCCATATCAGCACCTTTTTCGATCCGAATATCCACCGTGGAATACTCATTGTCGTACCGGACCAAATCAGAAGCAAACTTCAATGGCACGATGACATAGTCCGAATCAAAATCGATATTGATGGTAAAGACGCCCGCCACGGGAATATTCTTTCTGTTTAATGACTCGGTAAGGCTGCGTCTCAATTCCTTTCCGCGGATCACCGCCGCAAGTCTGAGCGGATTAAAGGTTTGCTCGAAGAGGCGCAAATCCAAATCGTACTTTACGCCAATACCAATAATGGCTTCGGGTGTGTCTTCCAAATATAGGCGTGCCTCTCCATCAATGATCATGCTATCCAAACTCGATTGCTGAATAAAAGAGTCTTCCACACCTTTGAGAATGACTATTCGCTGATTGTCCTCATACTGCGCAAAAACACGCTCCTCGATTGATAGCGCACAATGTGCTACACCTTCAACTTTCTGTAAGTCCAAACAATCCAAGCTATCGGTACTAAAGACTTTGTCGGTTAACGGAATAACGGAAAGATCTGAATCGAAATAACTATAACGATCGTCTATCAACGATTCAATGCCATTAAAGGCAGACAAAATCACCACCATAGCCATCGTAACCGCTGCCACCACAAGCATACTGATCATGCTCATTATGGTAATGATGGAAAGCGATTTCTTCGAAAAGAGATAGCGCTTGGCGATGAAAAAGCTGAGATCCACCTTTTAGCTCTTCAGAAGATCATTGATGTTATCGGCGTAGTCCAAGCTGTCATCCAAGTAGAAAACCAGTTCGGGAACAATGCGCAGTTGCTTCCCGACCTTGTTTCCCAAAATCCCCCTCACCTTTGAGGATTGAGCGCGAACCAATTCCAAGAACTCATCTTTTGTGTCTTTGCCGGGAGCAAAAAAGCTCAAGAAGGCCTTGGCCACTCCCAAATCAGGACTCATTCTTACCACCGTAACGGTGATAAATGCCCCCTTGAATAGTTCGCGAGAATGCTGCTGAAAGATGATGGCAAGTTCTTGCTGTATGAGTTTTGCTACTTTTTCTTGACGAATGCTTGGCATGGTTTCGGACTTTAATAAAGGTAATTATGGTAGGGGTAGCGTTGGCTGTGGATGGCCTTCACCTGATGATAAATTTTATCGCGAAGCTCATCGATGTTTTGCTTTTTAACGGCAGAAATAAACACCACCTCATCGGCCTCTACTCGTGACATCCACGATTTCTTCAATTGCTCCAGAGGGTCAGTTACTACATCGGGGTCTACTTCCTGCGGGTCAATGGGCTTGGGTTTGTAAAGATCCAGCTTGTTAAACACCACGATGGTGGGCTTGTCGGCACTCTCAATATCACTGAGGGTTTCCCGCACCGTATTGTAATGATCTTCAAAATTGGGATGCGAAATATCTACTACGTGAATCAGTACATCGGCTTCGCGTACCTCATCCAAAGTACTCTTGAAAGATTCGACCAGCTGAGTAGGTAGTTTTCGGATGAATCCCACCGTATCGGTTAAGAGAAAAGGCAGATTCCCAAAGACCACTTTTCGAACCGTCGTGTCCAGAGTGGCAAAGAGCTTGTCTTCGGCAAATACATCAGACTTGCTCAAGAGATTCATCATTGTAGACTTGCCTGCATTGGTATACCCAACCAGGGCCGCTCGAACCATGGCTCCTCGATTTCCGCGCTGGGTGCGCATTTGCTTGTCGATTTGCTGCAAGCGCTCTTTCAATTTCGTAATTTTATTCCGAATCATCCGACGGTCTGTCTCAATCTCCTTCTCTCCTGCTCCACCACGGGTGCTCGTTCCACCTCGCTGCCGCTCCAAGTGGGTCCACATTCGCGTTAAGCGCGGTAATAAATATTCCGATCTCGCTAGCTCTACTTGGGTTTTGGCTTGCGCCGAACGAGCCCGAAGCATAAAAATATCAAGGATCAATAAGCTTCGGTCGTAAATTTTCTTTTCAAAAAACTTTTCAATGTTTCTCATTTGAGAAGGACTCAAATCATCATCGAATATGACGATATCGATTTCATTCTCCTCCACATATTCCTTTACCTCCTGAATTTTTCCTTTACCGAGAAAGGTTCGAATATCGGGTGTGTCGAGTTTTTGTGTAAACATCTTACGGGTTTCGATGCCCGCCGTACCGGCCAAGAAAGCCAACTCATCCAGGTAGTCATCCACCTGCTCAGCCGTTTCATCGCGCGTGATGACACCCACCAGCACGGCGGTTTCCACTTGAGATTCGGTAGAGATGTTTTGAGCCATAAATTAGTCTAAAGTTAAGGTATACTTCGCCACTGCCTCTATCTCCTTTTCCGAGAGCACGCCTCGGTAGGGCATCATGGTATTGCGCCCGTTGGTGATCAAGAGAATGCGCTCCTCCAAAGAGAGCTCGGATTCCGGTAATATTTTCGCATCGGCAAAGCCTTTTCGGCCATTTTCGCCGTGACAGATAGCGCAATGTTTCTTGTATATCTTTTCGCCTGATAGTTCAGCAGCACCGGAATCTGCAGAGCTATTCCCACCGCATGAAGCAAGCGTAAGGGAAACAAACAGAAAAGCTGTGGCACGTCCTTTCATTACATTCCGGGGAATAAACCTCTGGCGATACCGAGTTCACGCCATGGCCAAGGTATGCTGGCTACGACTATGATTAAAGCGATGAAGAAAAACCAAAACTGACGTTTGTGCTTCATCGGTCCGTTGATGTTCTTTTTTGATACGATGCGGCCAATTGTTACCAGTGCAATGGCAACAAGCATTCCGACCATATGTTCCACACTCCAAAATCGAACGACATCATCTGACATATTTCCAAGCTGCCGATGCCACCCCAAACTGAAATAGAGCACAAAACCCAATACCAGCTGCAGGTGAAAAGCGATGAGGGTAAAAAGTGACCATCGGTTGTTTGAGTCGGTATACTCCAGTCGTCGCGTAAAACCTTTAAATGACTGAACAATGGCGATGAGAATCACTATTAAGGCTACCCATCTCAAGATGGAATGTAAGTGGCTTATTCCTGTTATCATTTCAAATCCTTTAGCCGCAAAAGTAAGAAAAGGCAGGGAGCCCTGCGACAGGCTATCGTACTTCGAAAAACTCGTAGAGCTCTTCTTTCGATTCGGGTGAGTTTTGCACATCGCGCACCACTTTTCCGTGGTCGAGAATTATAATTCGCGTGCACACCTCAGCAATGTGATGCAAATCGTGGCTGCTCACAAAGAAGGTTCGGTTATCCGAATGTTCTTTCACCAGATTGCGAATCCTTATTTGCGTGGATGGATCGAGATTGGAAAAAGGTTCATCCCAGAGCACGAGTTCAGGATTGCCAATCAATGCTCCGATCAAGCCTACCTTTTTTCGGTTTCCCATCGAAAGTTGACGAATGAATTTCTTTTGACCCAGTACCTCGCCGTTAAAAATAGGCTCAAACTGCTGCACGAAGGACTGCACATCCGTTTTACTGTAATCGAATAGTCCACCGACGAACTCAAAGTATTCATCGGGTGTGAGAAAGTTGATCAGGAATCCATCGTCGAGGTATGCCGAGGTGTACATTTTCCAGTCTTCGGATTCGCTCACGTCTTTCTCCTTTGACAAAACCCTACCGTTCGTGGCCTTGATCAAGTCGAGGACCAGGCTAAAAAGCGTCGTTTTTCCCGCGCCGTTATTCCCTACAAGGCCAACGATCTCTCCTGTATTGATTGTCAACTCTTCAATGTTCAGGACTTCCTTCCCGTTGTATTCTTTTCTGAGGTTTTCAACTTTTATCATAGTCTATGCTTTTCGAAACGCCGCAGCGATCTTGTATCGGTTTTTCTCAAATAAGCTTACACAAGCATTTATTACCTGTCGGTAAAAAAGCGTTCCTACCACACCCACTATCAGTAAGGCTAGCCAGCCACCGGTTTCACCAAAAGGAATCTTTCCCGCGAAGTAAATAATGAAAGGGAAGGCGATGATCGGCAAGCCAATTAAGTAATGAGCCGCGCCAAATCCGCTCATGCTCATCGAGTTTCCTTCATTCGGATCTACCCGAAGTGAGTTGTAACTCGCCAAAGCCATATACAGGTAAATGCTAAACGAGGTATTGATAAACAGCAGGGCCGTATTGAACTTCACGATGTTGGGATCGTAAAAAATGTAGGGCAACGTGAGCAAGTAGGTCAGCACGCAACTCAGTACCAAGATGAAGTATTTGGCTTTGAAAATATCGTGTATCGTATTTCCGCGAGAGAGGAGTAAGTCAAAATGCAGGCTATTCCAAGAAAGCATTAATTGACCATGATTAAGGGCGACCATACCGGTCATAAGCAATCCGAAAATGATGTAGCCCATCGTCGATGCTTCGCCCTCTTCCAATGACATGACCAAAGGAAAAAACAGAAAGGCAAAAGACAGGAGCAAGTAGGATCTGGCACGCTTGGATCGAAGCAAAAGGCGCAGCTCCAGGTCCATCAAATGTCCCGCTCTGCCGAAACGGCTGAAAAAGCCCAAACTGAAATTCTGCAAATAGCGCTCGTCTTTTACTTCCTTTTCGGCGGTGAGGTGCCTCTTGAAATAACTGAGGAGGTAGAGGTACATTCCGAGACTAAGCGCGACGGGAATGAGCCACCATACGGGATTGGAAAAAAACGCTAAAGCCGCTGATTCCAAATATGGAAAGAAAGAGGTGATTCCTTTGAACTCCAAAAATAAAAAGGTGAACAGGAGGAGTAAAAGCACAATCGAAAACGAATTATTGAAATCCGATGCCTTTGAAAGCCAAAAAGAGATGTAATTGGAAGAAACGATTAATCCCAAGACCATCACTACAAAACCTATGGCCTGAGTGCTCGAAGCGGTAGGCAAAACTTCGATTAAAAAGAAAGGTAGCGTGAGAAACAGGGGTAGAAAACTGTAAAAGCTGAAGATCGACCGCCTCAGCAAATAGTGCACCATGCCCGATCGAGATACGGGCAGGAGCAAGTAAGGTTTAACGGCAATCGTCGGGAATTTTTGAAGGAAATACCGCGTCAGAATATCGATGGGAAAATAATAGATTAAGAATGCACCTGCCATACCCATCACATTTCTTCCCGGGAAAAAGTCACGGATCAACTCCCCGGCTACCAATCCGGATACGAGGAATGAGATGGCAATGTAAAAACCAAAAAATGCCAGAATCAGGGTTTGAAGGATATTCTGCGTCAAGGCAGGCGATCGTCGAAAGGATAACCATGCGTGCTTTAGGAAGTTTGGCTTTTTCATAGAGTGCAATATAATATCCAGGGAGTTAGATTTTTGGAAAAAATTTGATAAGTGGACAATTGAGTTGATGATTGAGGGTTTCAGTTGATGAGGGCTCCATTCAAAAGAAAAGGTTGCGCAGAGTACTCGGAGAAAAGTGACGCACAAAGCCTATGATATCAGTCCACATAGGCTCGCAGTCGCGATCGATGAGAGACAAAACCCTATCAATCTGATCTCTCGGTCTTCTCTGCGGCTCAGCATTAAAAAAAGCACAGTGCATCAAACAAGTTTTGAAGTGAATCCAAATTTTGATGTTATAAAAAGTCTCTTCGTGAACTGCTTCGCGGGCTTTACGGTTCAAACAGCCGAGATACCTTCAAACGCCGCTGATCTGATCTCACCTGATCGCTAGCGATCCTCTGTGACCTCAATTTTTTCAACTCTTCTTGTCCATTTTTCTCACTGTTCTCTGTGTAAACCAATGCTCAAAAAGCAAGTCCAAAGTTTCTCGATAAAATGGAACCTCAACCCAATCAGTGAGTTCCCCAATGAAGTCACCGAATCCGTACCTTTGCGGCAATGAACAAACAAGTCGACATCAGGAAGCTGAGCAAAGACGAGCTAATCGCACTTTTTAGTGAGATGGGCGAAAAACCCTTTCGCGGAAAGCAAGTATTCGAATGGTTGTGGACCAAGAGAGCGAGAAGCTTTGAGGAGATGACAAACCTGCCTTTGGCTTTGCGCGAAAAGCTGGAAGAAAAATTCATCATTCGCAGCATGCGCATTGCTGACAAGCAAGTGAGCAATGACGGCACCATCAAGTATGCCTTTAAAATGAGCGACGGGCCCGTGGTGGAAGGCGTATTGATTCCTACTAAGAACCGAACAACGGCCTGTATTTCATCTCAAGTGGGCTGCAGCTTGAGTTGTGCCTTTTGCGCTACGGGAAAACTAAAGCGCTTGCGAAACTTGGAGGCATACGAAATCTACGATCAAGTATCCGAGATTTACCGCGATGCGGAAATATTGCGGGAGAAGCCACTATCAAACATCGTTTACATGGGCATGGGCGAGCCATTGCTCAATTACAAGAACGTGCTTGAATCGACCTTCCGCATTTCGGATGACAAAGGTTTGGGAATGTCGCCCAAGCGCATGACTGTCTCTACGGCCGGTATTGCCAAGATGATTGAAAAGATGGGCGACGATGAAGTGCGTTTTAATCTTGCCCTTTCGCTGCACGCCGCTAATGACGAAAAGCGCGACAAAATAATGCCGATCAACGAGTCGAATAACCTCGAAGTATTGGCCGATGCCTTGCGCTACTTCTACGAAAAGACGGGGAGCCGCGTCACTTACGAGTACATTATTTTCAAGGATTTTAACGACACCCTTCAGGATGCACGTGAGCTCGAAAGCTTCGCGCGAATCGTACCCTGTAAGATCAACATCATTGAATACAACCCCATCGACGATGCGGAATTCAGCCAAGCCGATCCCGAAAAAGTTGACGCCTTCGCCGAATACTTGGAGAGTAAGGGCTTGATTGTAAACGTAAGACGTAGCCGTGGAAAAGACATTGATGCGGCCTGCGGGCAATTGGCTAATAAAAACAAGGCGGCATTGAAAATTTCAAACTAAAACATTCCCGTCTCAGAACTCAATATTTAATTCCTCATCTATATTTCCTCCCTCGTCATTTCCTCAAAAAATCGAAAATACCACTCCCTCCAAAGGGAGACAAAATCCCGTATTCATTCTTAATTATCGGACATTCTGATTGAAAGAATTTTCTTTCCAAATTCTCAACACCCAATACTCTATACCAAATACCCACTACCATTTTAAAATCCAAACCCTATTCGCACCCCAACTTCCCAACCCAAAACCACCTCGTTGAGGTTTTCGATGCTGTATGCCAAAGGGTCATTGACAGATGTAGTTCGCACGATGTCGTAATTCTTGAAACGAATGGCAGGGCCCGTGTAAAAATCAGCAAAAACGTTGCTGGTTAGGGGCAAAGCTTGATAGCCGAATTTCAAGATAAGTGAAATGGATTCGCGACTATCCGTAAAGCTAAAATCCGTGAGGGTGCCCGACGTATCAATGACGCCAAAATCTTTTCGATACTTTCGGTAAAGCCCGCTTACGGCTATGTAGGTTCCCCCTAATTCGCCGGTATCCTGAAAGTATCTTCTCAAAGAGAGTGACAGGCTGGGTCCTGTTTTCACATCCACGTTGCTGCCCAGATTATCAAGCTCGTAGTCAAACCATCCCGACGTGTAATCCCTTCGGGTTATACCGGCTCCGACTTCAATACTATATTGTCCCGCTAAAATCCGCTCATAATAAATCCGATAATCCCCGAAAATAATTTGAACCGGATCTACCTTAACAGCGTTTCTGATACTATAAATACTATCGGTAGCGTAGAAGTCAGGTTCTTCTTGCAAGTTCTGACTGAATGCACTTGCTGAAACAAAAAACAGGAAGAAGACGATAATTTTATACCTTCCTTTCACAATGACACGATTTTTGTAAAAGCCACGAAGATATAGAGAATTCCATGCACCTTCGTTTCGTCCTTTTCCTACTTTTTCTCTCATTTTTCACAGGTTCTGCCAGTGGCCAGGAAGCCCCGAAATTAGCTTTCACATTCGGGCCTGAATTGGAAGAACAAAAAGGAAATTCGATCAATAAGACTTTCGGTCACAGCGATGAATTCTTCTTCTGCTTACGAACAGACAGACGAAAAAAGGGTCGCCATGTCATAGAAAAGATCGTAACGGATAGTTTAACGGTGGTGAAAACTGCAGAGTTCATCCCCGCTGAGGTCAGTGGTAAATCACCTGTATTGGCTTTCCCGATGTCTACCGCAGATGCTAGTTTTCTCATCGCTACTGCAGATAACCCGGGTGGGAACGAAGTATATATAATGGCCTATCTTATTACCGATGATTTGAAAATTGCGAAAGAGCCGGTCATCATCGCGATAGCCGATAGACAGGCCCTGCTTGCCGAAAGGGGCTTTCTCCTCTTTCAAAGCACCGATGAGAAAAAGGTAGCGCTTTTCGTACCGGAAGAGAAAGATCCTGCGCGAAATGAAAAATTCACCTTGCGCTATTTCGATGCCGAGATGAACCTGCTTGAGAGCAAAAAAATCGAGATTCCTTATCCATCTGACAAAGTGCTCTTGGTAGACGCGGTCATGACGCCGAGTGGTGTTTTTCACGGCGTTATTTCCATTAGCGAGGATTCAGAAGTGAGGGTTCTACCCGATTCATATGCACTCCTTTCTTACAATCCCAAGGAAGTTGGCGTGAAGGAAAAGGCGCTATCATTAGGAAACAAGTGGTTTTACAACATAAAGCTCACCATTACGCCTGACACCAATTTATGGCTTGCCGGCTATTACAGCAATATGGTAGAGCCATCTATGGTTGGTACCTTTTCGGTGGTCATTGAATCAAATACGGGTAAACTGCTCGATATGGGCCTTTCACCTTTTGAACGTGACTTTCGGCTCATGTTTCGAAAAAAAATCAAAAGCAGAGAAAATGCGCTGAGTCTTTTTGAAATGGACAAAGTTTACCTGAAAAAAAGCGGTCTGCTGTCACTGGTCAGTGAGAAAAGATTTGAGCGACAATCGACTATTTACGAGCCGGCAACGCGTATGTACCGTAATGTCAGCATTTACTATAACGAAGAGTTACTCGTTTCTACGATCAGACCTACCTCCAGAATAATTGCAAATGTCGTTATACCGAAATATCAGTCTGCATCAATGGACTTTGGTCGATACTCTTCTTATGTAAGTGCGCTTTGGGGTGAAAATTTGCTCTTTTTTTACAACGATCACAACCGGAATGAAGCACTTTCGTTGACGGATTACAGCAATTATCGGAGTCTGAATAATGAGCACAACATAAATATCACCTACTGCATTTTATCCAATGGAGCTGCTGTAAAGCAAACAATCAATTCGGAAGCCGCAGATGGGTATTATTTAGATGCCGAGCAAGTCTATCGGGCAGAAAATTGCCTGATACTGACGACCTACAAAGGATATAAAACCAAGTACCTGAAAGTACTGACACCTTGAGTTACACAGAGTGAGTTTGAATTGTGATATTTGCCCCTCTAAATGATCGGGGTAAAAGAAATAAAAGCGCCCATTTCGGCCGAAATGGATGAATTCGAACATCGCTTTCGAGCGTCCATGAGAAGCAATACCCCTTTGCTTGATAAAATCACTCACTACATTGTCAAGCGGAAAGGCAAGCAGATGCGTCCCATGTTTGTATTCCTTTCGGCAAAACTATGTGGAGGCATCAACGACAGCACCTACGTAGCTGCTTCTCTCATCGAACTGCTCCACACGGCTACATTGGTTCACGATGATGTGGTAGATGATGCGAATCTTCGTCGGGGATTTTTCTCCATCAACGCATTATGGAAAAATAAAATAGCGGTGTTGGTAGGTGATTTCCTACTCTCACGCGGCTTGCTGATGAGCGTTGAGGAAGGCGAATTTGAATTGCTCAAAATTGTGAGCAAAGCCGTCAAAGAAATGTCAGAGGGTGAACTGATGCAAATGGAGAAAGCCCGAAAGCTGGACATCACCGAAGAAATCTATTTTGAAATCATTCGCCAAAAGACGGCTTCGCTGATAGCGGCTTGCTGCCAAAGCGGTGCTCATTCGGGGAGGGCCGATTTGGAAGCTCAGGACAAAATGCGCCTTTTTGGCGAAAAGACAGGTATTGCTTTTCAAATTAAAGATGACCTTTTTGACTACAACGCCAACGGTAAAATTGGGAAGCCAACAGGCATCGACATCAAAGAAAAGAAAATGACTCTGCCCCTTATTTACGCTTTGGCGAAAGCTGAGAAACCAAAACGTAAATGGCTGATAAACTCCGTGAAAAACCATCACGAAGATAAAAGTCGGGTCGCCGAAGTGATCGAGTATGTGGTGACCTCAGGAGGGATCGAGTATGCCCGTGACAAAATGCACGCCTACCGAGATGAGGCTTTAGAAATTCTTCATACTTTTGAAAAAAGCGAGGCTCGCAACTCTTTAGAGTCCCTCGTGAATTACACCATCGAACGCAAAAAGTAAAACCTTTCCTACCTATGACCATCCGCGTCTTTTTCTTCTTGGCGTTACTCTTCTGCGCCTGCAACTCTACTGAAGAGTCACAGAATACCGAAGATTCTAAGACAAGCAAAGAGCAGACATCGCGAGAAATAGTGGATGTGGTAGAATACCACCCCAACGGAGCGGTAAAACTGAAAGGAAAAAGTCAAGGTGGCAAACGAATAGGGAAGTGGGAATCGTTCTATCCGACGGGTTATCGCTGGAGCGAATCTACCTATAACAACGGTTACCGCCAAGGAGATGCAGTAACGTACTACCCCAACGGAATGATGCGCTACCAAGGACGCTATTACAACGACGAAAAAACAGGCATTTGGACCTTTTACGATACTACTGGCGTGGTGGTAAAAAAGGTAGACATGGATTTGCCTCAGGATGAAAATACGCTGAAAACCGACTCGACGGGACTGAATTGATTACGCGAAATACCATAGACAAGATTTTTGAAGCCGCTCGAATAGAGGAGGTAGTGGGAGAATTCGTGCAGCTGAAAAGAGCAGGTTCAAATCTTAAAGGCTTGAGTCCGTGGTCTGACGAAAAGACTCCGTCCTTCTTCGTGTCTCCCGCTAAGGGAATTTTTAAAGATTTCAGCTCGGGAAAAGGCGGTAATGCGGTCTCATTTCTCATGGAGCTGGAGCATATGACTTATCCTGAGGCGTTGCGATTTTTAGCAGACAAGTACTCCATCGAGGTGGAAGAAACGGAGATGGGGCCGAAGGAAAAGGAAGATCAAAGCCTTCGTGAAAGCTTAGTCCTGGTCAATAAATTTGCATTAGAGTCTTTCGAAAAAAACCTCTGGGAAAGCGATGAAGGCAAATCCATCGGCTTGAGCTACTTTCGCGAAAGGGGGTTTTCGGACAAGACCATTCGAAAATTTGCCCTGGGGTATGCCTTAGATAAAAATGATGCCCTTTTGAAGTCAGCCCGGGAGGCAGGACACAAAGAGGAGCACTTACTCAACTTGGGGCTCACAAAAGAAGGCAACTACGGCAAATACGATTTCTTTCGTGGACGTGTAATCTTCCCTATCAGGAATGTAAGCGGACGCTGCATTGCCTTTGCCGGAAGGACTCTAAAAAGCGACAATAAGGTAAAGTACATCAACTCGCCGGAGAGTGAGCTGTACGATAAGAGCAAGACCCTATACGGACTCTACGAGGGCAAACAGAGCATTATAAAAGAGGACAAGTGCTTTTTAGTAGAAGGTTACACGGACGTAATCTCGCTGAATCAAGCCGGAGTATCCTATGCGGTAGCTTCATCAGGAACTTCGCTCACCCCCGAGCAAGCCAAGCTGATAAAGCGCTACACCAAAAATGTCTCGGTACTATACGACGGAGACAAGGCAGGAATTAACGCCGCTCTTCGCGGAATTGATCTTTTGCTGAAAGAAGGACTTCAAGTCAAAGTTCTCCTCTTCCCGGAAGGACACGACCCCGACTCATTTGCACGCTCGGTATCGCAAACCGAGTTAGAAGAATACCTTTCTACTCAGGCAAAGGACTTCACCGACTTCATGATCGAAGTATTGATGGATGGAGAGGCCGATGATCCGATAAAGCGCGCCGAAGCTACCCGCCGAATAGTAGAGAGCCTTTCCTTAATAACCGATCAAATCACCCGTAGCATCTACGTGCAACGGTGCAGCAAAAAACTTGATCTGCCTGAAAAGGCATTGCTCAATGAGCTCAACAAGTTTTTGCGAAAAAACTCTTTTAGAAAAGCGGGAGTTGATCCTGAAATTGTAAAAGATGAGCCTCAGCGGAAACAGGATCAGGAAGGTCTGGCACCTGTTGAAGATTCTGCTCTATGGGAAAAAGAGATTGCTCGAATTCTGATTAACTATGGATCGCTTGAAATAGATGTGGAGGTCGAATCTGATGAAGGTGAAGAGGAGGTTTTGAAGGTGCAGGTAGCCGAGTACATCCTACACGATCTATTGACAGATGAAATCTCATTCAAATCAGAAGTTTACGGGAATATCATTGACCGTTTTCGCAATCATTTCAACGAAGAAGGGAGTTTTCCGACTACGGAAAAGCTTGTTCGAAATGCCGAGTTGAGTGAAGCCATTGCGGCTATGATTTCCAGCCCGTATGAGTTGAGCGAAAACTGGGCTGAAAAACACCGCATCTATACGGACACGGAAGAAACAGATTTGCGGCGTACCGTATTCGACCCACTGATGCGATTGAAATTAAATAAAGTAAAATCGCTGATGAGGGAAGTGGATAATGCAATAAAAACGGCGGAGAGCGAAGAAGAACTAAATTTGTACATGCAGGAAAAGATTAAGCTCGACCAAATGAAAATGCAGTTGAGTAATTTTTTCGGTAGTGCAATTATCTAGCAGAATGAGCGAATTTTTCGGATACAGCTTTTATGAGTCAGAATTGGTTGACATCACCGTAGGTAATATCCTTTCGCTGATCGTCATCATTTTCGTCACTCGGGTCCTCCTTCGGTTTTACCGCATTTTCGTGCACAAGCAAATCCGAGCCTTAGATGTTTTCGACAAAGAGAGGGAGTCACTCTTCTTAAAAGCAGGTCGCAACATTATTCTATTACTCGGCGCGGGAGCAGCTGTAATCAGTGTCGGACTAATGCCGCTCTTGGAGGCCATTTTTGCCTATGAGCTTATTACAACAGATCGGGTGATAATCACCGTGGGTAATCTTTTGGTGCTCATCGCCATCTTGATTGTTACCAGAATCTTAGCTCGATTGATTCGAATCATTCTCAAAAAGAATTTTTCGCGAAAAACCTGGGTAGACGAAGGGAAGGAATACACCGTATTTAAGCTGACCAAATACGGCCTTTACGGATTTGCCGTCTTAGTGGGGCTGACCAGTATCGGTATAGACATGAAACTGATCTTAGCGGGTGCCGGTGCACTCTTGGTAGGTATTGGTTTCGGTTTGCAGTATTTGTTCTACGACCTTATCTCGGGCTTAATCATTCTTTTTGAAGGTCCGATTAAGGTAGGCGATGTGATTGAAGTAGACGGATTAGTGGCGCGCGTGAAGCAAATTGACATTCGTACCTCGAAAGTGCTTACCCGAAACGGGAAGTACATCATAATCCCGAATTCGAAACTGATCGGCGAGAAGGTGGTAAACTGGAGCCACGGGACGGAGTTGACCCGCTTTAATGTAGAGGTAGGTGTAAAATACGGTAGCGATACGGCTCTGGTCAAAGACGTGCTTTACAATTGTGCGCTGCGCCACCCCGACGTGAGCAAAAACAGAGAAATAATCGTTCGGTTTGATAATTTTGGCGACAGCGCCCTGATTTTCACTGTTTTCTTCTGGGCGAAGAAAACGTGGGTTGTTGAAACCTTACAAAGTGAGATTCGCTTTGACATTGATCGGGAATTCAGGAAACACGACATCCACATTCCGTTCCCTCAGCGCGATTTACACATCATCACCACCCCGGACAAGAATCCTTTCAAATCCTGATGTCTTTGGCCATAAGCTGCAAGGATCTCCGATTTTTCCAATTATTCTCCTCAATACTGTAGGCCAACTCAAAGGCACCGCCTGAGGCGAGGTGATCGAACCTATGAGCGAAGCCGAATGCGATGGTTGGTAGGATGCTATTCTCACGGCCATCCTGATGCACCATAAATTTCAAGTGTTTACCTCCTACTACCTTCACCTCTTTTGCCCGACAGTGAGCAGTGGCAAAAACAGGTGGTAAGTTCTCAGGACCATAAGGCCTGAAACGATTCAATTGCTGATAAAACTCCGGATAGTCATTGTTATGCCAATCCTCAAAGTTCAACTCAAGGGCAATCTCAATAGAAGGATAACTTCGTTCATTTCCCAATTCATTTTTGGCGTATGCTTCAAAGTCAGTTTTAAACAGCTCCAGACGTTCCTTTTTTAGCGTAAGACCTGCCGCTGCCGCATGACCTCCAAATCGTTCCAAGTGTTGAGAACAAGCTTCGAGCGCGTGATGAAGATTGAAATCTGCCGTACTTCGAGCGCTGCCGGTCAGCATTCCATCATTCTCAGTAAGTACGATTGTAGGACGGTAGCACGTCTCCATCAACCGTGATGCAACAATACCCACCAAGCCCTTGTGCCAAGAGTCTTTTACAACTATGGTCGTGGCATTTTTGAAATGCGGATCTTCACTCATCATTTGTTCCCGAGCTTCCTCCGTGATCATCACATCCCTTTCCTTCCTGTGAATGTTAAGTTTCTCAATCTTCTCGGCGACTTCCATCGCCTCCTCGGCACTCTGCGCCCGCAATAGTTGTACTCCGATATTTGCGTGCTCCATCCTGCCCGCTGCATTAATTCGCGGCGCAATTTTGAAAACCACATCACTTACTTGAACCGCACCTCCGCTATGCCCTGCTTTTTGGAGAAGAGCTGATACTCCCGGGCTCGGCCTGTTGGCAATAACCTCAAGTCCACCGGCCACGATAGCACGATTGACGCCTCGAATAGGAACGATGTCACTACAAGTAGCAATGGCAGCAAGCTCATAGAATCGGTCATAATCAAAATTCTCCATTTTAAGCTTCTCAACTACTTCCATGATAAGGGCTAACCCTACTCCGCAGCCGCAAAGGATTTTGTCTTCAAATGGACAATCCTTTTGCTTGTGATTTAAAATGGCAAGGGCAGGAGGGATTTCTTCTCCTGTCTCATGATGGTCGCAAATGATGGTATCGATACCCGAAGACCGCAAGCGCTCGATCTTATCGATTGCCCTTATTCCACAATCAAGCGTTATGAAAAGATTGACTTCACTTTCGATTGCATCCCCCACACCTTGATCGCTTACGCCATACCCTTCGGTATATCTGTCGGGAATATAGTGGTCAAAATCGGCATCCACGATCTCTAAAAAGAGACTCATCATCGCTACGGACGTGGTGCCGTCGACATCGTAATCTCCGTAAAGCCTGATTTTTTGGTTCTCTTGGATTGCTGTTATCAATCGGTCTGCGGCCTTTTCCAAGTTCTTCATCTTGGTGCCTTGACGGAGCACCTCAATATCAGTTGAGAAATAAGCGGCTATTTCTTCTGCAGAATGTAAGCCTCTCGCAATAAGCAGATTTGCCAATACGGGATGAAGCCGTGGAAATCTCTTCAGTAGATCACTTACTTTCTCACGATTGGGCGCACTTAATTTTTCCCAAGTGAAAAAGAGCGGGTTGTCCTGCATTGGTTTTTTCGTCAATTGATTCATTCTTGTTTTTCTATCTTCTGTAAATGTTTGGCAGCATGCCAAGGGAAACAACTTATTGTATATTTGAGCGTCTGAAGAATATACTTAATTTGCGGGCAAAATTCCGTTTTCAATCTATTCCTGATGAAATTTAGCATACTTAGATTCCTCTTCATCGCTGTATCAGTGGCATTTGTATTCAGCTCTTGCCGAAATGAAGATAATAGAATTGAACCAACTTGTTTTGACGAAGTTCAAAATCAAGGTGAATTGGGAATCGATTGCGGAGGACCCTGCGATGATTGTCTTCCAACCTGTGATGACAGAGTACTGAATGGTACAGAACAATTTATTGATTGTGGAGGTGAAGATTGTGCTCCATGTGCCACTTGTGAAGACAACATTCAAAACGCCCATTGGAGATTCGATCCTAATCTGACCATGGCCGATTTCAATTCTAACGATAGCGTGGGAATGGCCGGTGGCGTTCTTTGGCGATTGGTGTTGGAGCAAGGGGTCGACTGTGGAGTGCCTTGCGACACATTTTGCGTAGCAACCTGTGACGATGGAATTCAAAACGGCGATGAGCTGGGTATAGATTGTGGCGGAGAAAATTGTCCTAATTCTTGTTTGCCCCCAACTTGTGGAGACGGCATTCAAAATGGTCAGGAAACAGGTATAGATTGTGGCGCCCCCGGCTGTCCGGACTGCCCGATGCCAACCTGTAATGATGGAATTCAAAATATCCATATTGAGTATGTAGAACAAACACCCCAAAACCCCGATGGCTACATTGTAGTCGTTGAAACAGGCATAGATTGTGATGATAATTTTGAAACGTCCTGTCCTGATTGCCCGTTTCCAACTTG
>JGI12048J13642_10270754_pt1 | contig 71231 bp, 58 predicted proteins | sample ElkSlonscriptome_16_FD_13642 | JGI IMG/M metagenome (IMG submission 13642)
TATGTCTACGAGCTGCACATGCTCGACAGTGCCGGTGACGTTTGGGAGTTGGAGTTCAAGGCCGACACCGGCGAGATCATAGAACACCGCCCCATCGACCATTGATCATGCGCCCATTGCTGCCATGCGCCTATTGCTGCTATGCGCCTATTGCTGATTGAAGACGACCGCGACTTTGCCCTCGGCCTGCGCCGTGACCTCGCCGCAGCGGGCTTTGCGGTTGACTGGGCCGACAACGGCGTCGAAGGTGCGTTCCTCGGCACGGAGCAAGCGTACGACGCCGTGGTCCTGGACCTGGGGCTGCCTGGTAAGCCGGGGCTGGATGTACTGACTGACTGGCGCTGTGCCAGGCTCGCGACACCGGTCCTGATCCTGACCGCCCGAGATGCCTGGCATGAGCGCGTCGACGGACTCAAGGCCGGCGCCGATGACTATCTCGGCAAACCGTTTCATGTGGAGGAACTGATCGCACGTTTGCACGCGCTGCTGCGTCGCGCCGCCGGGCAACCGGTGGCAGCGCTGCGGGTCGCTGACCTGACGCTCGACGAGGACCGCCAGCAGGTCATCTTGGCATCTGGTGTGCCAGTGGAGCTGACGGGGACTGAGTTCCGACTGCTACGCTACTTTATGCACAATCCAAACAAGGTGCTCTCCAAAGATCGGCTGATGGAGCACGTCTACGACCAGAGCGCCGAGCACGCCAGCAATCTGATCGAGGTCTATGTGCGCCGCTTGCGCGAGAAGATAGGCCGAGAGCACTTGTGCACCCAGCGCGGCCAAGGTTACGTCTTCCCGTCGATGCCTCCTCCCAAGACCCGCAGGTGGATTCACTTGCCGCGCGCCTCAATCTGGGCCTGGCGCTCAGTCTCGCCATGCTGATCTCGGTGGCCTGGGCGCTGGGCCACCAAGCGCTGCATCGCAGTACCGAGTCCTACGTGATCTCGCGTTTGCAGCACGATGCAGAGGCCCTGCTCGGTGCGTTGCGACGCAACGCCACCGGTCAACCTTGGTTGATCGACGACAGCCGCATGCCGATCTACCACCAACCCCTGTCCGGACATTATTTCAAGCTGGTCACCGGTGAAGGCGACGTCATCCGCTCGCGCTCGCTATGGGACTGGGATCTGGATATGCCGTCCCTGCGCCCAGGCGAGATCAGGCAATGGATAACCAGCGGTCCCCTGTCCCAGACCGTGCTGGTCTACAGCGCCGGCTTCCAGGTCGACGGCAAGCCGTTGACCTTGGCAATGGCCGAAGACCTGACGCCGCTGCTCTCCAGCCTGCGCGGTTTTGAACGTCTGTTCACGCTGCTGGCGGTGGTGGGACTGGTCTTGATGATCCTGATCCAGCATTTGGTCGTACGTTACAATTGTCGGCGACTGCGACCGATTTATCAGGATATCGAGGCATTGGAACGCGGCGCCAAGCGCAATATCACAGAGGACGTGCCAACCGAAATCCTCCCGCTGGTGCGCAAGTTCAACCGCCTGCTGTCCGTCTACGACAAGCGCCTGTCACGCTCGCGCAACGCCGCCGGCAATTTGGCGCATGCGCTCAAGGCGCCGCTGAACCTGATGCTGCGGCAGCTGGAGCGTCCGAGCCTGGAAGCGCCCTCGGACGAGGATCGGCGGATCTGCGTTGAGCAGGTGCAGCGCGTAAGGGAGTTGGTAGAGCGCGAACTCAAGCGCGCGCGCATCGCTGGCGGCGGCGCGCCAGGCTCGGTGTTCGACCCTGCCGCGGAACTGCCGGTGCTGCGCGATCTGCTGCTACGCATGTACCCTGACAAAGACCTGGCGCTAAACTGCATCATCGACCCGCAGGCGCCATTGGCCGCGGACCGGGAGGACATGCTGGAGTTGTTCGGCACGCTGCTCGACAACGCCTGTAAATGGTCGGTCCAGCGCGTCGACTGCCGACTGCAACAGACCACCAACGGCATCCAACTGCGGGTCGACGATGACGGTCCGGGCTGCGACACCGACGCCTTCGCTGCCATTCGCAAGCGGGGTGCCCGCCTCGACGAACGCCCGCAAGGCCATGGTCTCGGGCTGTCCATCGCCAGCGAGATCGTGACGCTATACGGGGGCCAATTGACCCTTGAGCGGTCGGACCTGTTGGGTGGCTTCTGCGCCCGAGTCGAGCTGCCACTGTTTGAACAAACCGTTGCGGAATGCTCGTTGTCGTAATCGAATATACGAACGATAACGACAAGGATTCTGGCTCTGCCGGGTCCGGCTATTGTTGCACCTGTACTATCAAGTCCGCCTTCGCCCTGCCACCCGCAGTCGCAGCGCGTTGAGGCGGATAAAGCCGGTGGCGTCGCCCTGATCGTAAGCGCCGGCGTCTTCTTCGAAGGTCGCGATGGATTCGTCGAATAGGCTATTGCTGTCAGACTTGCGGCCGACGACGAGCACATTGCCCTTGTATAGCTTCAGGCGCACGATGCCGTTGACCACTGACTGGGTTTGGTCGATGGCGCTTTGCAGCATCTGCCGCTCGGGGCTGAACCAGTAACCGTTGTAGATGAGTTGGGCATAGCGCGGCATCAGCTCGTCTTTCAGGTGGCCGGCTTCGCGGTCGAGGGTCAGCGATTCCATGGCCCGGTGCGCTCGAAGCATGATGGTGCCGCCGGGGGTCTCGTAACAGCCGCGGGATTTCATGCCGACGTAGCGATTTTCAACGATGTCGGCACGGCCGATGCCATTGGCGCCGCCGATGCGGTTGAGCTCGGTCAAGACCTCGGCCGGGCTCATGGGCTTGCCGTCAATGGCGGTGATGTCGCCCTGCTCAAAGGTCAGCTCGATTTCGGTGACCCGGTCCGGCGCGTCTTCGGGCGCGATCGTCCAGCGCCACATGTCGTTGCCGGGCTCGATCCATGGGTCTTCGAGGTCGTAGCCCTCGTAGGAGATGTGCAGCAGGTTGGCGTCCATCGAGTACGGCGACTTGCTGCCGTCGCGCTTCAGCTCGACTGCGATGCCGTGCTCGGCGGCGTAGTTCATGAGTTTTTCGCGCGATAATAGGTCCCATTCGCGCCAGGGCGCGATGATCTTGATGTCCGGGTTCAGCGCGTAGGCGCCGAGTTCAAAGCGGACCTGATCGTTGCCCTTGCCGGTGGCGCCATGGGAGACGGCATCGGCGCCGGTCTCGGCGGCGATCTCGACCAGGCGCTTGGCAATCAGCGGTCGGGCGATGGAGGTGCCGAGCAGGTATTCGCCCTCGTAGATGGCGTTGGCGCGGAACATCGGATAGACAAAGTCGCGCACGAACTCCTCGCGCAGGTCCTCAATGTAGATCTCTTTGACGCCGCTGGCCTCGGCCTTGGTGCGGGCCGGCTCGACCTCTTCGCCCTGACCGATGTCGGCGGTGAAGGTGACGACCTCGCAGCCGTATTCCTCCTGCAGCCATTTCAGGATGACCGAGGTGTCGAGCCCGCCGGAATAGGCCAGGACCACTTTGTGTGCCGCGATGCGCGCCATGTTTCAGCTCCGATAGAAAGACAATGCGCCAGTATACCGGAAAGTACCGGGTTGCTCGTTTTATTTTGTCTTATTTATTATTAAAAACAATTGTCTACCCGCTTTCCTGGTTGCCGCCGCCGTGCGATCAGCATCAGATTCTCTCAAGAAACCCATCCAGCGCGCCGATGAAGGTCTCCGGTTGGTCGGCGTAGACCCAATGTCCGGCATTGGGCACGGCCCGCAGCCGTGCCAGAGGGAATAGCTCCCGAATCCTGGGTAGCGACTGGGCGCCGACGTAGTCGGAGTTGGTGCCGTACAGGAATAGTGCCGGTCCCGCGAACTGGCGTCCGGCGGCGTCGGGGAAGCCGCGAATCTCAGGCAGGGCCGTTGCGATGCCCCCAAGATTGCATCGCCATGCCCAGTGCTCGCCGTCGCGGCGTAGATTTTGTAGGACATAACCCCGGATGGGGGCGCTGGGAATCGCCTCGGCCAGTCGACGGTCGGCATCGGCTCGGTTGGCGACGGCGCCCAGCGGCAGCGCCAGCAATGCGTCGATCATCGTCTCGAAGCCGCTTGGATAGGTGATCGGCGCGATGTCGACGGCACAGACGGCAGCGATCTGCTCGGGGTGGTCCAGGGTTAGCCACATGGCGACCTTGCCGCCCATGCTGTGGCCGACTGGTATTGCAGGCTCTGCCGCCTCGCGTTCTAGCAATTTGGCCAGGTCATCGGCCATTGCGTGGTAGCTCATGACAGCGGCGTGCGGCGAGTCTCCGTGATTGCGCAGGTCCGGAACCAACACGGGGCGCCGCTGGGCCAGACGACGTGCAATCCCCTGCCAATTGCGGCCGGAGCCGAATAGGCCGTGCAGCAGCAATACTGGTGCCGCGCCGGGCTTGCCGTATCTTTGTAGTGTCAATCCGGGCGTTGCCAGCAACGCGTCTCTCAACATTGGCGGGTTTTCTCCGGTGGCCCTTGTTGGGCCGGTGACCTTGTCTTCAAGCTTAGGACTGCCGTCGTCAGGAAATTCAACTCAGTTGCAAGCCTTTAAAGCCATTAAGCAATTCAGATAGCGTGCCCAGTCGAAGGCGGGCCCAGGATCGGTCTTGCGTCCCGGCGCGATGTCGCTGTGGCCGATAATGCGCTCGGCGGTGATGGCCGGGAAGTCGCGCATGAGTTGGCCGGTGACGAGTCCAATACGTGCATATTGAGCATCGCTGAAGGGAATGTGATCCGCGCCTTCAAGTTCAATGCCGATGGAGAAGTCATTGCAGGCATTGCGACCCTTGAAGCTGGATTGGCCTGCATGCCAGGCGCGTCGGCGCAGGTCGACGAACTGGATCAATTCGCCGTCGCGGCGGATGAGCAGATGCGCCGAGACGCGCACGCGAGCGATGTCGGCAAAGTAGGGATGCGCCCTTGGGTCCAGGCGATTTTGGAACAGGGCCTCGATCCAAGGACCGCCGAATTCGTTTGGAGGCAGGCTGATGTTGTGGATAACCAGTAGGTCGACTGCGACGCCGTCCGGCCGTTCATCGCAGTTCGGCGACGGCGCTTGCCGGGCGCCGAGGAGTCGGCCGTTGGTCAATTGCTCGCCAACTTGGGCTTCTGTTCTGGCCTTATCGTTGGTCATGCGACTGCGTGTTAGGTTATCCGCCCTTCGGCATCATGCCCTTCATCACCAGGTCCGTCAGGCTGACGATGCCGATGACTTTCCCCTTCTGCAAGACGGGCGCACGCGAGAGTTCGAAGCGGGTGAACAGCCGCGCGCAATAGCGGATGTCCATCTCAGGCGGCACGCTGAGCAGCGGTTTAGACATGATCTCGTAGATGTTGACGCGGTCTGGTGCCCGATCCTTGGCCAGAACCAGGCGGGCGATGTCGGAGATCATCACCATGCCGAATTCGTCGTCGTCATGGCGCTTGTGCACCACCAGCGACTTGGTTTCGACATGTAGCATCTGCTCTAAGGCCTTGGCGACGGTATCCATGCCATCAACCATGTCGAAGTTGTGCTTCATGACGTCGCGGACACGAACGATGTTGTGCTCGGTCATTTTAGATCTCCTCCTGCACCTTTCCAGAGAGTACTCGGATCTGGTGGTTGATGCCGACGGCATCCTCGACGTCGACCTGAAAGGCGATGCCGCTACCGGCTTGCTCCTCGAAGCGCCCGACCTTGGCGATGGTCTCAAGGATGCTGCGGGCAAGATGTTCTTCCACCAGCAGCAGCAGGACGTCGCGCTGGGTTTCCAGATTGAGGCCAAAGAAGGTCTTTTGCTGCTCCGCGCCCTCGCCGCGTGCCTGACTGATGACGGTGGAGCCGGTGGCGCCCGCGGCACGAGCCGCCTCCAGCACCTCAGGGGTCTCGGTGCGCTCCACAAGTGCGATGATGAGCTTGAAGTGCATCCTCAGATTTCCTCGTTCTTGGCATTTCGGGCATGATTAAAGCGACCATACAGCTCACTGAGTTGGGCGTAGGCCATGACGGAAATGATAGGAAACAGGCTTGCGAACGCAATTAACCCGAAGCCGTCGAGCAATGGGTTGCGGCCGGGAATGTTGCTGGACAGGCCGAGCCCGAGCGCGGCTACCAACGGGACCGTGACCGTCGACGTGGTCACGCCGCCGGAATCGTAGGCCAATGCGATGATGGTGCGCGGCGCGAACGCGGTCTGGACCAGCACCAGTACATAGCCGGAGATGATGTAGTAGTGCAGCGGCGTGCCGCTGACGATCCGGTAGGCGCCAAGCGCGATGCCGACAGCAACGCCGATGGCCACCGCGATGCGCAGGCCTAAGGTGCCAATGGCGCCAGCCGAGACCTGGTTGGCCTTAATCGCCACCGCGATCAGCGATGGCTCGGCGATGGTCGTGGCGAAGCCGATCGCAAAGGCGAAGATGTAGACCCACAGGTAGGCTAGCCAATGCGGGCTCTGCGTGGGCCCTTCATTGACCAGACCGAGAAACTCCGGCGCCGTCAATTGTGCCGCCATGAGCTTGCCGAGCGGGAACAACGCGGTCTCAAGGCCCTGGATGAAAAAGGCCAGACCCAGCAGCACCAGCGCGAAACCCGTTATGATGCGGCCCAGATTTGGTATCGGTCGGCGCAGCACCAGCACTTGAAAGCCGATCAGAATGGCGAGAATCGGTATCACGTCGTCGACGGTTGCACAGACCGGGACGATAGGGTCGAGGAAGCAGATGTTGTCGATCATGCTATCCATCAGGTCGTCATATCGGTCTCATCAAAATCAGGCAGATCAAGATAAGTCAAATCAAGATTCCATAGCCCATAACGAAGATCATCGGTGTCAGCGATGCGAAGGCGATGAGCCCAAAGCCGTCGATCATGGGGTTGCGACCCTTGATGCTCGACGCCAGGCCGACGCCAAGGGCTGTGACCAGCGGTACGGTGATGGTAGAGGTCGTCACACCGCCGGAATCGTAGGCGATGCCGATGATTTCTTGCGGCGCGAAGGCCGTCATGATAACCACACCCAGATAGCCGCCGATGATGAGATACTGTATCGCCCAACCACGCAAGATACGCAGCACGCCGATGAGGATGGCGAGTCCGACCGCGAAGGCGACCGTGTAGCGGAGTCCCTCGGCATAGGCGCGGCGCGCTGCTTCGCTGGTGCCGATCATGCCGCCGTTCGCGGCAACTTCGGCTGCTTCTTCGGCGACGGCGATCAATGCCGGTTCGGCGACAGTCGTGCCGAAGCCCAGGCTGAACGCAAAGGCCAACAGCCAAAACAGGCTGCCTTTGCGCGCGAAGTCCCAGGCCATGGTCTCGCCGATCGGAAACAGGCCGAGCTTCAAGCCCTGGACAAACAGCGTGAGACCGATGACAACCATCGCCGTGCCTAAGGCGAGATCAAGCAGGTTGGGAATGGGTTGCCGCAGCACGATTAGCTGAAAGAACGCGATCACCGCCACGATGGGCGCGAGGTCGCGCAGACTGTCCAGCAGCGAGCCGGATAGCTGGGTGAAAAACGGCTTTAGCATCGACAGTTTGCCGGCGCGGTATGGGGTTTAGGCAATTCAGTGGTTAGCGGTAGCATTGGCAAGATAAGTGGCGCAAAAATAGCAGCGATTGCTCGGTCCGAAGGCGCACGTTTAATGCGGATGGTACTAAACTAGAAAGTGTAGGCCGGTAAGGTGGAAATGGTCTAAGTTGTTACCGCAAGACTTAAGGGTACCAGCAGCGAGTTGTAGTATGATGGAAAGAATGACAACAGATGCATTGCATGATCGAGTACGGCCCGACCCTGCGGCGCTGATGCGTTTGCTCGAACGCTGCAATGCCGTCATGCAAAGCTTGCTGCCGCCGCTTCTCGACGGTACCTTTCAGCACATTGATGAGGCCCTTCACGACCTTGCCGACAAAGCCGAGAGCGATCGGCTCAACACCGCTTATTACGAGGCGCTCCGGCTGGTGCGACGCGAGCGTGCCAACCTTAAGCGGCGATGCTTGCGAAACATCGCGGACACCACGGCACTCTTCCAGGGCGAGTTGCGCTCGGATGCAATGGTCGACGATTCGAATCGGAACGACGCCGATGAGACCAGTCAGGGCCGGGCTCAGCCAGAGGTAGCCAACCCGGACGACATCGATTCAGAGGCCTTGGAGTTGGTTGCGGACAAAGACTTGGAAGAGTCTTTAGTGCTTACCAATCTTGTCTCGAAGGCGGAGAGCCGGTATTTTCAGCCACTCCAGGACCTGACTCGGCATATGGCGACTCTGCTCGGGGGGCGCAGTCTGAGGCCGCGGGACACCCCGATCAGCCCCACGGCCATCTGCGACGCCTTCGTGGCCTCGGTCAAGTCCGTTCCAGATATCGAGCCATCCACCTTGCTTGTCATGTACAAGGTGTTCGACAAGCAGGTCATGGACAACCTGGACGAGATCTATCGCGCCTGTATCGAATTCTCGGTGTCTCAGGGGCTTGTTCCGAGTACCGGTAAGCACCGCATCATCAATCGTGCCTCGTATCGTCATCCAGCTTCCGGCGCCGGTAGGCTACCTAGCACGCCCAGCGCGCACGCCTCCGAGCCGGCGCCAGCGCCTTCCGAAGTCCAAAGTCCCACGCCTGATGATGCGGCGCCGCGTGCGGATCGGCTACAGCCCGGCGCCGCGGCGCGAAACGCCAGACTTTCGTTGGATGCAGGCAATACAAGTCCGGAGCGGCTGCATCTTGAGGCCGGCCTTAGGAATGCAGTCCCGCGGGTTTCATCTGGCTCCGTCAGAGGCCCCGCGTCCGTAGGGCAAGCACCGCCGTCGTTCGAGCAACTGCGTGTCTTATTGCACGGACGCCGCGGCGAGATCGAGCCGCTCCAAGCAGTGTTGGTCGTCGATACCGATGAACTGATGGCGGCACTGTCGCGGGTCCAGCGTCATACGGAGCCGAGGTTGCCCGAAACCTTGATGCCCGGCGACCTACGCCACGCCCTGGTCGACGCACTGCAAGTGGCCGATAAGGGTGCTGCCGTTGCTGCTGGGGCCGCGAAGCGTCGTCTGACGCGAACTGACGAAGATGCAATGGACCTGGTATTTCTGCTCTTCGAGCAGGTGCTTGCCGCGCCGGATGTGCCTGACCCCATCAAAGCCGTCATCAGCCGATTGCAGATCCCTTACGTCAGGGTCGCCATCATCGATCCAGGATTCTTCGAAGACTGTAATCATCCGGCCCGGCGACTATTGAACCGGATCGCCGAGGCGTCCATTGGCTGGAATGAAGACGGCGATCGCGGTCAAGACGACCTCTATGAACGCATCGTCTCCGTCGTCGAGCGGGTTGTGACCGAGTTTCACGCTGACCCAGACCTATTCGAGCGGCTCGATGCGGAATTCGCTGGTCACGTTTCCGATCAGCAACGCCAGGCCCGGCTTGCCGAGTTGCGCACCGTTCGCAGCATCGGCGCCCGAAGCGAGCGCCACGCCGCGCGGCGCATGGTGATGCGACTGATCGACGAGCGTCTGAAAGCGCGGGCAGAGATCCCGGTCGTCGTTGCTGCGATTATCTATGACGGCTGGGTCGAAGTCTTGCTAGACGCCTACGCTCGGGAGGGGGAGAACGGTGACGCTTGGCGTCATGCCCTGCGCGTACTCGATCGCTTGATCTGGAGTATTCAGCCGAAACGTGACCCGGCGGAGCGTCGCGAACTGTTGCGCCGAATCCCTGAGTTGTTGCGCGATCTGCGCACCGCGTTGTCGGTCGTCGTGTCCGATCCGCAGATGGTCGGGCGTTGGCTAAAGGAGCTGCAGGTTGTGCACATCGCCGTGCTGCGGGGTCCCGTGGGCAAGGCCGACTCCAGCCTGGGGAGCGTTCCCGTAAAGCAGACGCCAGCGGACGACGCGATGATCGACGTCAATGCCCTGCCGGTCGGTAGCTGGCTAGCGATCATGCGCGATGATGATCAGTGGTTCCGAGCAAAGTTGGCTTGGCGTAGTGACGACGGTGACGAGATGCTGTTTGTCGATCGACTAGGTCGCAAGGGCTTCGAAATGACTCGCCAGGACCTTGAGACGCTCTTCGAGCAGGAACTTGCCGAGGTCATTGGTGATGGCAACACCCCGCTGGTGGATCGTGCGATGGAAGCCGTGCGCCAGTCTCTAACCCTGCATTAGAAGCATGACCCATGTGTTTTCCGCCGGTGTCAATCCGGATGTTCTTGCCGGACTGCATCCCGCGCAAGCCCTGATTGAGGCGCACGTTCGCGCCGCGTTGGATGAAGACGTCGGCAGCGGCGATATCACCGCGTCGTTGCTCGCACCGCAGCAGCGGGCACAGGCCGACGTGGTCACTCGGGAAGCGGCCGTGTTGAGCGGCAGCGCCTGGTTTGATACCGTTTTTCGGCAGCTCGACGACGAAGTCTCGATAGAATGGCAGGCCGCCGATGGCCAGCACATTGAACCGGGGCAGGTGGTGTGTCGATTGACCGGGCGATTGCGGTCGCTGCTGACGGGGGAGCGCACTGCTCTGAACTATCTGCAGGCCCTGTCGGGCACCGCAACTCGTTCTCGCCGTTATGCCGAGGCGGTCAGCGGTCTGCCGGTGCGTATCCTCGATACGAGAAAGACCCTACCCGGACTTCGGCGAGAGCAGAAGTATGCCGTTGCCTGCGGTGGTTGCCACAATCATCGTATCGGCTTGTGGGACGCCATATTGATCAAGGAGAATCATATCCTTGCCGCGGGCTCGATCGCGGCCGCGGTCGATGGCGCGCGCGTTCTCAATGCAGGTGTGCCGGTCGAGGTCGAGGTTGAATCGCTGGATGAACTTGAACAGGCCCTCACCGCGGGCGCTGAACGGGTGCTGCTGGACAACTTTAATCTCGAACTGCTGCGCGATGCGGTAAGGATTGCGGCCGGCAGGGCGCGGCTGGAGGCGTCCGGTGGCATCACTCTGCAGCGCCTGCGCGCGATCGCCGAGACCGGGGTCGACGATATCTCCATCGGCGATCTCACCAAGGGCGTTGAGGCCGTCGATCTATCCATGCGCTTGCTGCCCGATGAAGAGCCCTGACACCATGGATTCCTGACCTCAGGGCTCTGGCTCTCGGAGTCTGTCGGGCTTCAGGTAGGAGGAGCTTGCAGCCGCGATTCTCAATTTGGATGACGAGTTGGAAGTCCGACAGGCTCGTCCCTGCGCGCCGTCGCGGCACATCCATGCGACACTGCATCTTCGACGACGTTCTAGACGCGCCTGTAGGGATGCCTTCCCGGCACAGCGTGGGTCGTGATTGGGTTCTGCCTATCGCTCCTCGCAACTCGATTGAAATTAATTATTGTGAATTTAATGAAATTCTAATATTATAACTTCCACGTTGTCGCGGTTCGGCGCCAACGACTGCTCAACCAGAACAATTGATTTCGGAGATAACAGATGAAAAAGCTTGCTACTGCCGCCGCCATTGCCGCCCTTCTTGGTGTGTCCGCTTCCGCCAGTGCCTGGGGTCCTGGTTACGGTGGCCCGGGCTATGGTAACAACGGTTTTGGTCGCGGCTGGGGCGACGGCATGGGCGACATGTTCAGCGACATGTTCGGCGATGGCTATGGCGACTTCAACATGAGCATGTCCGGTGGTGGACGTGGCTATGGCCGTGGTCGCGGCTACGGTTACGGTCGTGGCTATGGCGACGCTTATGGTTACGGCTACAACAACCCCAACTACTACGGCTACGGCGCTCCTTACTACGGTGCCCCTTACGGCGGCTACGGCCATCCCTATGCCGCCCCGGTCCCGCCGATGGCCCCTGCTGCGCCAGCACAGCCAGAAGCGAAGTAAGCCAGAACCGAAGTAAGCCAGAACCGAAGCAAATTAGCGCACATTTAAAGTCAGTCATCGCTCTAAGCCGTATCAGGGCGATGCTCTGGCCCCCTCGAGTAGTATCCGCGCATGGACGCGCCATCCCCTCATGCTCCCGCCTTCAAACTTCTCACCCGCCCACCATAACGCTTGTATACCCAAGTGCGAGACCGATGATGCAGGCGACTAGCACGTCGCTGGGATAATGCAGCCCGAGCACGACGCGGGACGCGGCCACCAGCAGTGTAAACGGCACCAACAGCCAGGCCAGTTGCGGATAATAGAACAGTGCGACGGTGCTGAAGCTCACCGCGTGCAGCGTGTGACCGGATGGGAAGCTGTAGAGGTCCAGCGGTGGTGCGCCCGCGGTGATATCCATGTCGTAATGGCAGGGGCGTGTGCGCCTCGTCATACCCTTTAGGCTCTTGTAGAGCAGCAGCGCGAAGCCGCTGGTGACCAGCATGTGTAGCGCCGTTTCCAGTCCGTAGAGCCCATCTACCAGCGGTAGCACCGCCATCAGGCTATACCAGAAGACGCCGTTACCAAGACGGCTGATCAGCGCGAACGGTCGAAAGAACCAGCGCTGCCGAGTGGATTGGCTCCAGCGCCGGCAGACCGGTGTCTCAAGCTCATTCAGTAGTCGCAGCCAGGTCTTCATGTCGGCCTCGAGCATCGCGGTGATGCCGGATCACTTCGTACAGGCGCTGTTCGACGCCGCCGATGACGCGATCCCAACTCAGCGACGTTGCGCTCGCCCGCGCCCGCGCGCCCATGCGCTGCAGTCTATCGCGGTCCGACGCCGCTGCAACCGTTGCCTCGATAAAGCCTGCGCGATCAGACGTCGCAACCAGGACACCGTTCTCCCAATTCTGGATGTGCTCATGGGCTGCTGCATAGTCGAATGCTACAACGGGTAACGCGCTGGCCAAGGCCTCGGGCACCACATTGCCGAAGGTCTCGGTCAGGCTCGGAAACACGAAATAGTCCGCTGACGCGTAATGCCGTGCCAGCTCCTCGCCGCTCTTGGCGCCGGTGAAGACAAAATCCGGATGCAGACCGCGAAGCCGATCCAGCTCCGGCCCGTCGCCGACGAGCACGCAACGGGTGTGCGTATGAGTAGCCGCCGAGGTCATGGCATCGAACGCCTCCAGTGCAAGACCGATGTTCTTCTCCGCCGCGATGCGCCCGACATACAGGGCGACGATACCGACCCGAGGGAACAGATCGTCGCAGCCCCATGCACGGCGCAGTTCGGCGCAGCGCCGCGCGGGAGAGAAGAGTGCGGTATCGACGCCGCGGCTGAATACATGGAGGTTGCGAAAACCGTCTTCGTCCAATTTGCGCTTAAGTTCGCAGGTCGGTACCAGCGTGCCGTCAGAGCGATTGTGGAAGTTCCGCAAGCTGTTGACGATCGCTCGTGTCAGCAGGCCCAGGCCGTAATGCCGGCTGTATTGGTGGAACTGGGTGTGAAAACCCGTCAACACGGCGATGTCGCAGGCGCGCGCGGCGTTCAGCGCCGCGTGCCCCAGCGGGCCTTGCGTCGCAACGTAAATGGCGTCTGGAGGGTTCCGTTTCCATAGGTGCCTCAACCGCCAGTAGACGGGCATACCGAAGCGCAGGCCGCGATAGCCGGGGATCGGTAGTCCCGGCACCAACAGTTGCCCAAACACCTGATCGCCCGTCTGGGCTTGCTTTGTCTCACCCTGATGCTGATCGATCTGCTGACGCGGACGGATCACGGTCGCCAGGTGTCCATGGCGCGTTAGACCCTCAACCAACTGCCGCATGGTGTTGGCGACGCCGTTGATCTCGGGGGGATAGGTCTCGGTGACCACGGCAATGTTCAGGCGGATGGCTGTGCTGTGAGGCATGCTGTCACGATTGGCTGGTTGCAGTCTCAAACGGATGTTGGCGTGCGCCGGCCGAGTCTGTCTCGTGGTATCCTCGCGGATTCAGCGATTGAGGTCTCTAGGTCGAGCTGAGCGGCGATCGCGGAGCGTGTGGCATCGGCCAGTGTGCGGCGATCCAGGCCCGTCGAATCGATTAGCGGCAGGAACTTGACTTGCACCTTGATGCCGGGGTGTCGCAGCACGCGGAGCAGGTGCGACATCAGCCTGTCGTCGCCGACGAACGGCGCCAAGGGGTCCGGCTCGGCGTTGCTGCCGTAGCGGATCGCAACCGGCTGCAGTGCGCATTTGGCAGCTTGCGCCGCCGCGAATGGGCGCGGGTGAAATCGTCTCAGTGAGTGCCCATCGCTGGTGGTTCCTTCAGCGAAGATCATCACGGACGCACCGGCGTCGATGCGCTTGCCGATCTGCTCCATCACTGCCGTCGCCTGATTGCCGCCGCGTGTGATGAACAAGGTGCCAGAGGCCCTGGCCATTGCACCGACGACCGGCCAGCGGCGCACCTCGTCCTTAGACAGGAATATGATCCTGCCCAGCGCGCCAACGGCGGGGATGTCGAGCCAGGAGATGTGATTGGCGACAAGGAGTGCACCTAGTCGAGGGCTGCCGTCTGATTCGATCTCCATTTTCAAGCAGTGGCACAGGCGCTGATGCCACCAGCGCGTCGCCGCTGGCACCCAGGTGGGATCCTGTCCGACGCGGCTCGATAGGTCTGCTACGAGGGCCAGCATGGTGCCGGTGAGTACATGTTCGACGACGCGCAGCGTGCGCCAGATTGGGCCGAGGACCGGCCAGGGACGGACATCCATTTTCAGGCTGGTTTGGCGATTGGTTTGTAGTTTGGCTTGCAGTTTGGAGGCCTCAATGGTCTGGGCGTGTAAAGACAAATCGCGTTAAATCTGACAGGCGCGCGCCAAAAAATGCCGTGCATAAGTCGGGTTGAGTTGGGCCACGTCAAGCAACATCAGTACGTCTCCAACCGAAAAGTCTGGATCACGGCAGGGCTCGCCGCAGGCCTTTGCCCCGAGGTGGACATAGGCCCTCAACAAAGCCGGGAGCGGCGCGTTGAGCACGCTGTCTGGCACCTCAGAGTTTAGCAGTGGTGAACGCGGTGTCACGCGCAATTCTTCAGGCGCCATGGCTTGGCGTCGCAGTCGGTTCATGATGACGGCTGCCTGATAATCTTGCTTGCCTAGCGGCACTGATGCGCAGCCGAACAGATAATCGATGGCGTGCAATTGAATATAGCTGGCGATGCCCGACCAGAGCACGGCGATGGCCGAACCACGCCGGCTCTCCGGCGAGATGCAGGTGCGACCAACCTCAAGCAGCCTACCGGGCAACTGCCGAATCGCCCCGAGTTCGAACTCGTTCTCCGAATACCAGCGTCCGAGGCGCTGCGCTCCCTTGTCGGCCAGCAGTCGCGTGCAGCCGACCACTGTGCTGGTCTTGGTTTCTCGAACGACAAGATGATGGCAGTCGTCGTCGAATTCGTCGACGTCAAGACCGCCCTTTCCAGGCTTCAACTTCGCGCCGAGCTCCTGAGCAAAGACGCGATAACGCAGTGCCTGCGCCTCGCGGATCGTCTCCGGTCCTGCGGCCAGCTCGACGAACAGTCGCTCCCCACGCAGAACGGGAGGCGCTGATGCTTGTACTCCCATGACATCACTCCGGCTAACTGGAATCTAGCGGCGAACTATAGCGACGGTCTGTGTCAGCTTGGTGAGTAGGGTATGACGGATCGGTGAAGTCGAGCCTTTGGATGGCTCTCGTTATGCTGCGGCATCGCGACGCTCAGCTCGCCTGCGTTTCGCCTGAGCGCAAGGACAGCACCGGCCAGCCACGCTCGCGCGCCAAGGCTTCTAGGCTTGGGTCAGGATCGACCGCGGCCGGGTGCTCGACGCGCTCGAGCAGCGGGAGATCGTTGATAGAGTCAGTGTAGAAATGGCTGCCGGCAAGCGTTTCGCCGTGCTCCCGCAGCCAATGTCCGAGGCGTTCCACCTTGCCATGCTGGAATGCCGGGATGCCTGTGACCGCGCCGGTGTAGCGTCCTGCTACCAGTTCTGGCTCGGTGGCGATTAGGTGTTCGATGCCGAGGCGCTCGGCGATCGGTGTCGTGACGAAGGCGTTGGTGGCCGTGATAATCAGCAGCCTGTCGCCCGCGGCGCGATGACGCGCGATCAGCGCGCGCGCTGCATCTAAAATGATAGGCTCGATGCGTAGCGCGATGAATTCGGTCCGCCAGCGGTTTAGGTCTTGCACCTCGTGCTCGGCGAGCGGGCGTAGCGCAAACCGCAGAAAGGCGTCGATGTCGAGGCAGCCGGCCCGGTAATCGGCATAGAAGCCTTCGTTGGCGGCCTCGTAGGCGGCGCCATCGACAACGCCGATCTCAACCAAATAGGCTCCCCAAAGATAGTCTGAATCCCCGTCAAGCAGGGTGTTGTCGAGGTCGAAGATGGCCAGCGGCATGGGTCGATCCCGGAAAAATGTGACGAATATTTACTAAGATAAATGAGACTCAGAGTATCAGCAAAGACTAAAATTCCCGTGGATTTGCTCCCACCATAGAGAGTGTGGAAAAATGCGGGGAAGCTCAATGAGGTACGTGACCTTGATCGACCGGGACGGTTTCAGGCCAAACGTCGGCATCATTCTTTGCAATGATCAGCGCAAGCTGTTCTGGGGGCGGCGCATTGGCCAAAACGCTTGGCAATTTCCGCAGGGCGGCATTCGCACCGACGAGACCCCGCTGGAGGCAATGTATCGGGAGCTGGAAGAAGAAGTTGGTCTACGCGAACAGCAGGTCAGCGTCCTCGGCTCCACCCGTGGGTGGCTGCGCTATCGGCTGCCGAAGCGCTTCATCCGCCGTCGCTGTGGACCGATTTGCATCGGTCAAAAGCAGGTCTGGTTCCTGCTCCGGGTGAACTGCGAAGAGGGCGATTTTTGTCTCGATCATTCCGCTAAACCCGAGTTCGATGCTTGGCGCTGGGTACGATACTGGTATCCGCTCCGAGAGGTTGTCTATTTCAAGCGCCGAGTCTACGAGCAAGCGCTTCAAGAACTGGCACCGCTGCTCTATCCTGACGGTGTGCCAGCGCCCGAGTTGGGTGCGTCGACATCAAGGTCGGAAAAAGTCTCGGAACCCGTTTCAGATCAGGCCGACGCCGACAGGTTCCGCCTCGGCTGTTTGGGCCAGCGTCGCCGCTGATTGAGCCGTGCCGCAACGCTATGGTCCTGGGCCTTCCGCTTGAGTCAGCTCGCCTGCTTGCACCAGCCTCGCCTTTGAGCCGCCAGGTCCGCTTCATCATCGCCCGAGGTCCGGCCGCGCCTTAGCGGCCCGCCAGCGGCCATTCCGGAATTGCCCTACTGTCATGTTCCAGCCTTTGCGCCGTATCGTACAAGCCGTCAACAAGGCCGCCTCGCTGGATGACGCCCTCGAGATCATCGTGCGCGAAGTCAAGCAGGCCGTCGGCGCCGATGTCTGCTCGGTCTATCTGACCGATGCCGAGAATCGCGAACACGTATTGCATGCGACCGACGGGCTGCGGCCTGATGCGGTCGGGCGGGTGCGTCTGCCCCTGCACCGCGGTCTGATCGGTTGGGTAGCCGAGCGCGCCGACGTCGTCAATCTTGACGACGCCTACAATCATCCGCGCTACCTCTACGTCAATGAGAGTGGCGAATCGCTGTTTCATGCCTTTCTCGGCGTGCCGATTATTCAGAATCGCAAGGTGCTCGGCGTCTTGGCGCTGCGCCAGCGCGATCCGCGCCGCTTCACCGACGATACCGTGACCTTCGTCATGACCTTGGCGGCCCAGCTTGCCGCGGCCATCGCGCTGGCCCGAAATACCGGTGAACTGGCGCGCATCCGCGGACAGTATCCGCTGTCCACTCGCTTTCTGGCAGGGATCGCTGCCTCCCCCGGCATTGCCTTCGGTACGGCCCATGTGGTCTATACCGCGGCTGATCTCGACGCCGTACCCGACAAACCGGCAGCGGACCCGAAACTGGAGATCGCCGCATTCCGAAGGGCGGTTGAGGAGGTAGCAGCTGACATCGGCGGGCTTTCGTCGCGCATTGGCGGCGGGCTGCGCGAGGAGGACCGCGCGCTATTCGATGCCTGGCGGTTGATGCTCGAAAGCGACTTGCTGATCGACGATACCGTCGTACGCATCCGCGCCGGCAATTGGGCGCAGGGTGCGCTGCGCGAGACCATTCTCGAAAAGGTCAGGGAGTTCGACCGTATGGACGACGATTATCTGCGCGAGCGCGGCTCCGACGTGCGCGATCTCGGGCGCCAAGTGCTGATGCGCCTGCAGAACCGAGACATCCCCGAGGCGACTTACGCAGCCAATACCATCCTGGTCGGGGACGAGATCAGCGCCATGCAGATTGCCGAGGTGCCGCGTGAATGCTTGGCCGGGATCGTCAGCAGTGCCGGCTCAAGTTCTTCGCACATGGCGATCCTAGCCCGCGGCATGGGGGTGCCGGCTGCGATGGGCGTCGCCGAGTGTCCGGTTGGTCGCATTGAGGGTCGCGATGTCATCGTCGATGGCTATCGTGGCCGTGTCTATGTCTCGCCATCGCCGAGCGTGCGCGCCGAATACGAGCGCTTGGCGGCCGACGATCTTGAAATTTCAGCCGAGCTCGACGCATTGCGCGGTCTGCCGTCGGAGACGACCGACGGCCACAAATTACGGCTGTATCTGAATACCGGCCTGGTGTCCGAGCAGCGGCCGCTGGGCATTGAGGAGTCCGCTGGTGTTGGACTCTACCGAACCGAGCTGCCGTTCCTCGTGCGTGATCGCTTTCCTGGTGAAGACAATCAAACGGAGAATTATCGGCGAGTGCTTAAGACCTTTGCGCCGCGCCCCGTCACTATCCGCACCCTGGATATCGGCGGCGACAAACCGCTGTCGTATTTTCCGGTGGAGGAATCCAATCCCTTCCTTGGATGGCGCGGCATCCGCATCACCCGAGACCACCCGGAGATCTTCATCACTCAGGTGCGTGCCATGTTGCGTGCCGCAATCGGTATTGAGAATCTCAGGGTGTTGCTGCCGATGATCACAACGGTCGACGAGGTCGACGATGCGCTGCAGCTCATCCAACGCGCCTGCGACGAGTTGGAAGACGAAGGCTATGAGGTTGCGATGCCGCCGGTGGGTGTGATGATCGAGGTGCCGGCGGCCGTCTACCAGGCCGATGCGCTCGCCCGCCGCGTGTCTTTCCTCTCGATCGGCACCAACGACCTGACCCAATATCTGCTGGCCGTCGACCGCAACAATGCCCACGTTGCTTCACTCTATGACGAACTACACCCGGCGGTGCTCCGGGCGCTGATGTCGGTGGTCGCCGGGGCGCGCGTCTATGGACGCGAAGTGAGCGTCTGTGGCGAGATGGCCGGCGACCCATTGGCCGCGGCGGTGCTGCTCGGCATCGGCGTGGACCATCTGAGCATGGGCGCCGGCAGTCTGCTGCGCGTCAAGGGCGTCATCCGCAGTATCAGCCGCGCCCGCGCCCGCGAATTGCTGCGCGTCGCGCTGCAATGCGAAACCGGCTATGCCGTGCGGCAGGTGCTGCTAGGGGCGCTAGAAGAGATCGGCCTGGGCGGCTTGGTGCGACCTGGGCGCTGAGTCGAGCCTTTCTGCAGCACAGTTTTTTCAAGTATGACGTTGGCCTGAGGCACCGCCTCGCTAGGCCAAGGCCGGATAGATCAGGTCCAATTGCTCCAGTGGCCGCGATGCGCCGGATGGCGAGTAGGGCGCATAGTGCTGCACCTCGGCGGCGCCCATGGGGCCGGCGACGCGGTGCAGTTCAGTCAGCCGGGCGCCCTGACGTACCAGGTAGATCAGATAGCTGTGGCGCAGCACGTCCAGCGTGACCTCCGTCGCATGGGCAAGCCCCGCGTCCATCGCGAGTAGCGGGATGCGATGGGCCAACTCAACAAGGGCATGGTCTGGGTTGTCGCGCCACGCGGGCAGGGGCTCAGACGTCGCGAACAGCCGACATAGGCTCGGTGCCAGGGCGATGGTGCGAGCGCCGCCGCCGGATACCTGCAAGCGACAGGCTTGCAGATCGAAGTCCTCCTCGCCGAGGCCGCCGAGTTCCTCCGGACGCAGGCCCGATAACAGCAGGCCGATCAACTGCCGTTCGTCGTCGCCGGCCAGATCCCATAGCGCCTCGGCCTCGCCGCCCATCAACTGCCGCATGGAGGCATCGGGCAGCGCACCAACCGGCGGTGCCGCCAACCCGGACATCACCTCGCCCCGCGGCAGGTGTGTTCGGGCCTCCTCGTCGCGTCCCATGCCCGGCCGTCGATCATCGTTCCAGATGCGTACCCCGGTCATCGGCACCGCGGGGCGGCGGGCGTTGGTTTTGGCGTCGATCAACAACAGCACTAAAATCGTAGCCAGGCCCGCTGCCGCAGCGCCCGCCGTGCTGATGCCAAGATCGCGCAGGTAGTTTGGGCTGATTGGGTCGCGCGGGGCGTAGGCGGGTTCAATGACCTCGATCTGTGGATATTCGTCCACCGCCTCGGTCTCTAGCGCGACACGTCGGCCCTCGGTCTCGCGCTGCATGGTCTGTAGTGCCGTGAGATCGGACTTCAGGTCTTCATACTCGGCAAAGCTGGTGCTGAAGCGCGATGCGGTGACCTTTTGAGCGCCCAGCTCGCGTTGCAGCGTCAGCACACGTCCGGTGCTGGATTCGACCTGTTGGCGGGCCTGGTTGACGACGTCCCGCAGTCCTTGACGCGTCATTTCCTCGATCCTCGCCTCGAGTCGAGCGAGTCTTTCCGGCAGTGCGCGTTTTTTTGGATCGTTCTGGATGAACATGTCGGTGTAGCGCTTTTCCTGCTGCTTGACACGCACGCGTAACTCGGCGGCCTGTTGTTTGAGATTGCCGAGTGCCGCGGCCTTATCCTTCGGCATGACTGTCTCGCCGTTGGCGAGTGCTGCCTGCAGGGCCTGCAGCTGCGCACGGGCCTGGATCGATTCTTCTTCTGCTTTGGCCAGTGACTCCTGAAGCGTCTTGAGACGGTTTAGCGCCTGATTGTTGTCGCGCTTTAGCGTGACGATGTCATGACGCTCGCGGAAGGCGTCCAGCGCCAGACGCTTTTTTCGGATCTTGTCTTCCAAAGAAACCGCTTTTTCGTCAAGCTTTTGTAGTCGTTCACCTACCTGATCGGTAATTTCTTGTTGGCGCAGTGCCTCGTAGGCGGCGAGCCATTCGTTGACGATGACGGCAAGCAGTTCCGGCTTGCCCCCGGTGGCGCTCATCTCAACTAGATTGGTGCTCGGGATCGCGTCGACCGACAACAGCGGTCTTAGGTCGTCCGGAGTGAGTAGTGGAGGATCAACTAGCTCTGTTGCCTGAGGCGTTTCATACAGGTGGTCTAGCGCGCTCGACAACAGCTCGCGCCCGAGCAGCAATTGGCGCTGGATCGCGACATGCTGAATGTCTGGGGTATTGCCGCCGAAGCCGCTGCGCGATTGCGGGACGATGGTTAGCACCGCCGCGGCGGCGCGATACACCGGCGGGCGCGAGAAGTTCCAGATGCTGGCGGGTACCAGCACTAGGAGAAAGGCAGCCAAGAACCAGATCAGCAGCGACAGCGCTCCGCGACGCGGCGAAGCAGGTGTTTGTTCCTGCTCCGATCGAGTCACGACCTCGATCTGAGGCAGTCCGCGACCGTTCCCCGGCGATGGGCTAAAGCCGTTTGGTGCTTCCAGCAGGTTAGGGCCTTGGGCTGTCATAGTGACGGATTCCGGTCGCGCTCGGCAGAGAAGGCAAACCTATGCTCAGACCAGGTTCAGGGGGTTGATCCGCCGCTTCACTCGGCGGCGTGGTAGGGCCTGCTGAGCTCGTGTACGGCCTCGACCATGGCCCCCGCGTGCTCCGGATTTACGTCCGGATGGATGCCGTGGCCCAGGTTGAAGACATGGCCGGAACCGGCGCCGTAGCTAGCCAATACACGGCCGACCTCGCGGCGGATGCGCTCCGGCGAGGCGTACAGCGTGCAGGGATCGAGGTTGCCCTGCAATGCGACCTTGCCTTTCACCAGTCGGCGGGCGTCGGCGAGATCGGTGGTCCAATCGACGCCAAGGGCATCACAGCCCGTCTCTGCCATGCGGTCGAGCCATTGGCCCCCGCCTTTGGTGAACAGCACGATCGGCACGCGTCGACCCTCGGCCTCACGGGTCAGGCCATCGACGATACGCTCCATGTAACGCAGCGAGAACTCGCGATAGTCGCCCGGCGTCAGCACGCCGCCCCAGGTATCGAAGATCATCGCCGCCTGCGCGCCGTTCGCGATCTGCGCGTTCAGGTATTCGATCACGCTGTCGGCGACTTTGGCCAACAACGCGTGCATCAGCTCCGGGCGGTCGAACATCATTGCCTTGCTGTGGGCATAGTTCTTGGTGCTGCTGCCCTCGACCATATAGGTGGCAAGGGTCCAGGGACTGCCGGAAAATCCGATCAGCGGCACGCGCCCGTGGAGTTCTCTTCGTATCAACGCGACGGCGTCCATTACATAGCCAAGGTCGGACCGCATGTCTGGCATGCCAATTCGCTCGATATCTTCAGCGCTACGCACCGGGCGCTCGAAACGCGGTCCCTCGCCCTCCGTGAAATACAGCCCCAGACCCATGGCATCCGGGATAGTGAGGATGTCCGAGAACAGGATCGCGGCATCCAGCGGGAAGCGTTCCAGCGGCTGGATAGTGACCTCGCAGGCCAACTCCGGGTTGCGGCACAGGTCCATGAAGCTACCGGCCTTGGCGCGCGTCTGGCGGTACTCCGGCAGATAGCGTCCGGCCTGGCGCATCATCCAGACAGGGGTATAGGCAACGGGCTCGCGCATCAGCGCGCGCAGGAAGGTATCGTTCTTGAGCTCGGTCACTGAATCTGTCTCTTGTGCTGTTGCGGGCTTCTATTGGTGGGTATTGTCGCGGGCGGGGCCGCGGGAGAAGTAAATGGGGTTCTGCATCAAGTGTCGCAGCATACTACAGCCGGCATCAGCACGGGCAGGGGACTGGTTGCGGCGGGCGGTGCGAACAGCTTGTCGCGATACTGTCCCCGCTGCTGCGCCAGTCTCGATACCGCTCGAAATTGCGCACGTCTGCCGTGCACCTGGTGCCCGGTGCGGTCGTCGGTGTCAGCGGATTATGCAGCCAACGCACCAAGGCATACCCAACCGTCGCTCCGAACTGATGGGTATCGAGCGGCGCTGGCGCGTGGGCCAGGATCGCTTCGTCCAGATAAAACACGAGAAAATCCATTGAGCGCTGCGACATGACCAGTCGCTTCAATGAGTTTCAGCCAGCCCTCTGATCCGGTCCTCTAAATCAGCCCCCTGGATTAAACGCCGCCAGCATGCACCGTCTCGTAGTAGAGCTTCTCTAGTTCTTCCTTGTGCTTGGCCTCTTCGTTGGCCAGGTACGCGAACAGGTCCTTGATCGGGCCAGGCTCGGTGCCGTCGGCCAGTGATCGATAATGGCTCATGGCCAGGTGTTCGCGACCCATCGCGTATTGCAGCACGGCCTGATCGTCTGGATGCGGGCCTAGGTCCGGGCTCATGATGGCGTCGGCGAATTGGCCGTCGGTGACCGGGCGTTCGATCTCGGCCTGGATTGCCTCGGCGATGTCGTCGCGCCGGGATAGATTTGTGAACAGATCGTAGTGACCTTGCTCCTCCTTGGCCAGTGCTTCGGCTAGCCAGCGAAAATTCTTGCTGACCTTCGGGATGAGGTCGGTGTAGAAATCCCGCGCGCTTTGCTCGAACGAGGTGGCCACTTCGAGTACGTCTTTCAGCCTGGTCATGGAGCGGATCTTGTCGTAGCTGGAGGATTCGCCTTCTTTCATGCCGCTTGCTCCCGGATGCACAGGAATTGGTTGATGCTGGCGGCGGCCTTGTGACCGTCCGCAACCGCGGTGACGACGTCGGGCCCGCGTACCATGTCGCCAGCGGCCCAAAGCCAGTCGGCGGATGTCCGCAAGCCGTCGTCGACCTTCAGACGACCGCGGTTCCATTCAAGTTCCTCGGTCAGCGCCTCGCCGAGTAGGGCAATATCCGCGGCCTGGCCGATCGCCTCGACGATCATGTCGCCGGGGTGGATCAGTTGGTCGTCGGCGTTGTACTTGGGTGCGAAGCGGCCTTTCTCGTCGAAGATTGACAAGACCTTCCAGGTGCACAGGCCGCTCGCGCCGCCGTTTTCGATGACGACTTGCTGCGGACCGCGGGCGTCGAGAATCTCGACACCTTCCTCTCGTGCCTCCTTGATCTCATCGCGATCGGCCAGGAAGTGGTCGATGTCCTCAAGCGCGGTGAGCGTGATCGCGACCTCACCGTAACGGTGCTTTTGCAGTCGCGCGAGGGTGCGCGCGATGTCCATGGCGACATTGCCCCCGCCGATGATGACGGCCTGCCGCGGTACCCGGATCGGCTCGCCGTCGGCGACCTTACGGAGCAGTTCCACGGCGCGTTCAACGCCGTCGTTATCGGCTCCCTGAATACGCGTCGAGCGTCCGGTCCAGAGACCGACCGCGATCAGCACGGCATCAAACTGCTGCTGTAACTCGTCCATCCGCAAGTCGACGCCAATGCGGGTGTTGTATTGAATCTTGACCCCTAGCGACTGGATAACCTCGACATCGCGGTCGAGCATGTCCGCCGGCATGCGATAATAGGGGATGCCGTAGCGGGTCATGCCGCCGGCCTGGCTCATGGCCTCGTAGACCTGCACCTCATGGCCCTGCTTGGCCAGGTCGAAGGCGGCGGTGAGGCCGGCCGGCCCGGCGCCGATGATGGCGATGCGCTTGCCGGTGACATAGCCGGGTTTGCCCTCGGCGGCGATCTGCTTGACCCGTTCGGGAGCGACGGCGTCCATGGCATAGCGCTTAAGCCAGCGAATGGCGATGGGCTCGCCGCGATGCCCGACCGAGCAAGCGGTCTCGCAGCGATGGGTGCAGACGCGTCCGCAGGTGTGCGCAAAGGGATTGGTGCGGTAGATCTGGCGGACGGCTTCTTCCATGTCGTCCTGCCAGATAGCGCGGATGTACTCGGGCGCGTTCATCCGCGTAGGACAGGCGTCGTGACACATGCCGCACTGAACACAGCGCGAGGCCTCAATGATGGCCTGGTTCTTGTCATAACCGGCGACGATCTCCTCGAAGTTGTCGATGCGCGCTTCGGGCGCCGCCTCAGTCATGTCGGTGCGCTCCAGCGCGACCAGATCACTCTCCACCGACTTGGCCCAGCCCTTGTCGTAAGCGACGCCGTGGATGCCGTTGCTGTCCGGCAGCACGAAGTAGCTGTCCAGGTCCGCATCGACGCAGGTGTGCACGTATTCGCGCGACAGCGAGATGGAGCCGGTCGGGCACAGGTCGACGCAGAGCGCGCACCAGCAGCAGCGCCCGTAGTCGATGGCGGGCCGAAGGTTGCGCACGCCCTTGACCGGGTCCTCCGGCAGGCCAGGGATTTCGACCATGGTGATGGCGGCGTTGTCGCAGACCTTCTGACAGGTGCTGCAACCGACGCAGGCCTGCCAGTCGTTGAGATGAAAGCCGCGATAGTTGGCCGAGGCCGTGCGCGGGTCCAGCGGCACGGTAACGGCGTTGCGTCCAAAGAACCGCAAGTTCTTTAGCGGGGCCAAAACGCCACCGTGGTCTTTGTAGTCGATGTCGCTCATCAGCGGTCCACCTCCGGAGGACAGGCATCAAGGGAGAACATGATCTGGGCGACGTCTTCGATGCGGCAACCGATGGAGAGCTTCTCCAACACCTGCACCGCGTGCATTTGCGACGGCCCGCGCACATGGGTCCGGTAGGGCTTCTCGCTGCCGTTGGAGACCACATACCAGGCCAGCTCGCCCTTGGACGATTCCATGCGCACATAGGTCGATCCGGCGGGCACGTTCCAGGCTAGCGGGTTCGGGATCGGGCAGCGGATCGGGCCGGGCAGCGACGGCAGCTTGGCCAGCACCTGGCGGATGATCTTGATGCTCTCAAACAGCTCCTTGCGCCGCACCAGGGCACGGGACCAGGCGTCGCCACCGTCCTCTGTTGGAATGTCGAATGCGAGCTGGTCGTAGATCAGGTAGGGGTCGTCCCGGCGTACGTCTAAGGCAAGTCCGGTGGCGCGCAGGTTCGGCCCGGTCACGGCCCAGTCCAGCGCCTGTTCTTGGCTGATGACGCCGACGCCGCGGGCACGCTGCACGAACACTAGATTCTTAAACATCAGGTTGTCGTAGTCCGGCAGCCTTGTTTCCAGGTAATCCAGCGTGTTCGAGACACGCTCGATGAAGCCGGGCGGCATGTCGCGGCGCACGCCGCCGGGGATGTTGTAGATGTGGTAGACACGCCCGCCGCAGAGCTCCTCGAACAGGTCTAGGATCAGGTCGCGATCGGCGATGCCCCAGAACATCGGCGTATACATGCCGGTGGTGGCCGCATGGCCGCCAAAGGTGAACAGGTGCGCGGCCAGTCTTGAGAGTTCCGCTTGCAGTACCCGCAACCAGAGTGCCCGCTCGGGTACCTCAAGCCCACAAAGGTCCTCCACCGCCAGGCAATAGCTGATCTCCATCGGCACCGGGTCCGGCACGCAGATGCGTGGTGTGATCGCCAGGTTCTGGATCCAGAGCCTGCCTTCCATCAGCTTTTCGAAGCCGCGGTGCAGATAACCGGCATCGGCACGGCCCTCAATCACCCTGTCGCCATGCAGCCTCAGCTTGAAGGCATAGTTGCCCTCAATGCCGGGATGGTTCGGGCCAATGTTGAGCTCGTATTCGTTGCTCGGCGGGTGGCGCTGGGCTTCGTAGTTTTCGGGTCTCATCGCTCGTCCGTCCCTTTGTCGACGGTCTTGTTGCCAGCGCCTTTGGCTGTGGGTTCAGGTCCGCGGCTGAAGCGCTGCTCGTCGGGCCGGATCGCGATGCCACCGCCCTGGGCAATGATTTCCTGCAGCCAGTCTGGGTTGTAGTCTTGAAAGTCGAAATGCGCGTTGACCCAGGCCTCGGAGTCGAAGTCCTTGCGCATCGGCGGTGGTCCGTCCCACTCGGTTAGGATGAACTTGGACATGTCTGGGCTGCCTTCGAAGAAAACGCCAAACATCTCGTGGATATCGCGCTCGAAGAAGGCGGCCGGCGTGTAAATATCGTAGACCGAGATATAGACGCCGGGTTTACGGGGAATGCGCGTATGGGCCGAAACCAGAGATTGCAGCTCGTAAGACCAGACGTGATAGACCAGTTCGAACTGCGCCTCGTCTGGCCAATCGACGCAACTGATGGCCGATAGGTGCACATAGGACGCCCGCCCGCGCAGCAGTTCCAACAGGGCGGGCAGGGCGGACGCTTCCACATCAATCCTGAGCCGTCGGCTCGACTTGCGCCGTATCTCAATGCCTTCCAGTTCGGTCAGCAGGTTGTCGAGCCAGGTCGAGAGTGCTTTACCTTCGCTCATTTGATCCTCTGCAGCTCGCCAATGGACAGCGTAATTGGCTGTGCCTCCAAAGGCTGTTGGTGCTGCTCCAGCAGTGCCGTATGCGGGCCGCGGGTCTCGGCGCCGATCTGGCCGTAATGCTCCGCCTCGGCGATGATGTCCGTCGGGGTCTGCCAAGTCTCGCCGAACAGACGCTGCTGGTTGCCCAGATAGTGGTCGTAGCGACGGTAATAATCCTGCCAGGCGTTGGCTTCTCTGTTTTTGATGTTCTCGATCAGTGCGCGCAGCCCGGCAATCACTGCCTCGGGGCGCGGCATGCAGCCGGCGATATACATATCAACCGGCAGATAGTCATTGAGTTTCTTGGCCGTCGCATAGCTCTGCCAGTACATGCCGCCGTTGACGGTGCAGGAGCAGATACCGATAACATACTTCGGCGAGGCCATCTGTTCGTAGGTCAGGATGACGCGCTTGAGCGTCTTCACCGATACATAGCCGGTGACCAACAGGATATCCGCTTGCCGCGGCGTGACCATTGGTTGGATACCAAGCCGCTCCATGTCGAAGCGCGAGGTCATCGCCGGCGGCAATTCCACGGCGCCGCAGCCGGTGCAGTAATGCAGCATGAACAGCGAGCGTGATTGCGCGAAGGCGATGAGTTCGTCGAAGACGTTGGCCAGCGGGTTGGTGCGCTTGGCAGGCTGCACCGGTAGTTCGTCACCGGGTTTGGCGATCTGTTTGGAGTTGGTCATTGCAAGTACCGAGTGTCTAGTTGAGAGGAGTGAGGGCTGAGAGGCGTGAGCGCAGGCGTGCCTTAAGGGACGAGTCGTCTCCTCGATACTCTTTCCTCCTATTTCAGACCAGCTTTCAGACCATCAAGAACGCCAATCCCAACAACCCGATCATGGTCGGCCACTTCCACAGGATGCGCACCAGGTCTTCGGTGCGGTAGCGCGGGAATAGAAAAGCGATGGACATCGGGATTGCGACGACCGCGAAGGCTTTGACCAGAAAACTGAGCCAGTTCTCCCCGCCGCCGAGAAATAGGCTGGTATAGAGCACGCTTGCGGTGTAGAGCTGGAAGCACTGCATCACGAAGAGTCCGCCGAGGAACTTGCCGCTCATCTCAACCATGGGGCCGGTTGCGATCTCAGCCGGGGCGACGTAGATCTCGAACGGCTGTTTGCCGAGCATGCCCTGCATCGCGATCAATCCGGCCAGGGCCAAGAGTGGGTTCTGTACGATGCCCCAGGTGGCAATGCCGCCGGCCTGCTGTTGGGCGATGATCTCCACCAGATTGGTCGTACCGTAGATGTAGGCGACGCCAAAGGCGACGACAACGAAGGGGATATCGTAGGCGAGCATTGCGGTCAGCGCCCGCGAGATACCGATGGAGCCGTTGGGATTGGCGCACTGGCCAACGCCGAGCGCGAGCCCTAGTGACGGAATCATCGTGATGTAGAGCAGCGCGATCAGCCCGCCCTTCTCGGCGATGCCGTTCATGCCCGGCACCGGCAGGAGGGTCTCCGCAGCGACGTAACCGCCGATGGCCATGACGATGCCGATCTCGTGGATCAGTCCGTGGGAGATCTGAGTCTGTTTGCTGTGCAGCTTGACGATGTCATAGAGCGGTTGCAGCAGCGGCGGGCCCACCCGGCGCTGAAGCTTGGCGCCGATTTTGCGCATCATTAGCACCATCGCCATGCCGACGACGAAGGCGATCAGCGGCATCAGGGTGAGTTCGATTAGGATTTCGTACCATTGCATACCGGTGTTCTCTGCTTAAGTTGCGATTCAACAACCAGCGGTATCGCTGAATGGTCGGCATGGTCCTCCTCGACGCGCTCCTGCATTGTTGGCTGGATCTCTGGTCATCTTCAGAGCACCGCCCATGCCAACACCCCGGTCGCGGTCACGAGCAACAACAGCATCGGTCGCGCCGTGCGATACAGACCATCGGCGCCGTAGGAGACCATGTCCAGGGTCGAGGCGATCGCGCCCTCCAGCCAGGTGAAGGTGCCGCGATACCAGCCGCCGATCAGGTGCATCAAGCCGGCGTAGAAGTTGTCGCTGTACTGATAGCGGACATCGGCGGTGAGGAAATGACCGCCAGCATAGTTGTCAAGCTGATGCACGCGCCGGGATTTGCCGCCGAAGCCGAAAAACACCAGTGCACCGATGCCAAATCCGGCAAACAGCACCCCCACCAGCCAGCGCATGTCGATGTTGCCTTGCGGGCTCTCGATGCCGCCTAGGTGATAGGTCACCACCGGCAGCCCGATGGATTCCTGCACCGCGGCCACCCAGCTCAGCGCCGGCCCGGGAAAGACCCCGGCCAGGAAGATCACGGCGGACAGACCGAGCATCGGCGCCAGCATGCTGACCGGCGCCTCGCGTACCTGCGTGTGCTCAATGCGTAACTGACCTAGAAAGATGTTGTGAATCAACTTATAGACCGACAGGATGGTGCCGAGCGTGCCGACCACGGCCGCGACGAACAGAAACGGCATGCTCTCGGCGATTAGCGAGCGATACACCAGCCATTTAGACACGAAGCCGGCCATCGGCGGCAGCCCCGCCAGGCTGATGATGCCGATTAGCAACACCACGAATGACAACGGCATGCGCGTAAACAGGCCGCCGAGCTTGTTCAGGTCCGCCGTGCCGGTGCGGTACATGACCGCGAACACCGTCATCAACAGCACCGCCTGAGTGATGGCGTAGTTGAACACATGCAGCAGGCCGCCAGCGCTGCCGTTGGCACTGCCCACCAACAGGCCGAGCAGCATATAGCCACCCTGGCCGATGCCGTGCCAGGCTAGCAAATAGCGCGCATCGTGCTGTTGTAGCGCGGTGTAGGTCGGGAAGACGATGGTCAGCGCCGCGATCCAGCACAGCAGGTCGCGGGCGCTCAGGAAGCTGTAGGGGATTTCCATCTGGACCAGCCGACCGACGCCGATCATCGCGATGAACACAACGACGATCGCATACAGCCCCATGCGGGCTGAAATGGCGCCGAGAAAGGCCGAACCCGGCCCCGGCGTCTCGGCATAGGCCGCCGCCTGCCAGAGATGCAACGGGATCAGGCCCATCTTGACACCAAAGCCGCCGCCGAGCAGCAAAATCAGGGTCCAGACTTGGGTTTTGCTCAGTTGCGGCAGAATGGCGAGCACTTCGGCGTATTGCAGCGAACCGGCCTGCGCGTAGAGCAGCATGAGTGCGCCAAAGATGGCCATGGCGCCAGTGAAGGCATAGGTGAGGTATTTAAGCGCCGCCTGGGCCGCGACTCCGCCCGCGATTGCCATCAGCAAGAAGCTCGACCAACTGACCAGTTCCCAGCCAATAAACAGCGACAGGAAATCGCCGCTGCCGAGCAGCAGCAACATCGTGAAGACATTCATTGCCAGCGCCACATGAAAGCCGCGCAGGCTGTGGCCTTGTTGCAGATAAACCCGCTGCCATGAACCGCTGGCATACCAGGCGCAGGCAAAGCCAGCGCCGATGCTGATCATGGCAAAGAACCAAGACAATGCATCATAGCGCCAAGTCAATGGCTGGCCGAGTATGCTGAATGACAGGTCCGCCGTCATTGGCTCGCCGAGCAGGGTGCCGGTTTGCAGCAGCAGCCAAAACTGAATGCCATAGCCGATTACCAGCAGCGGCCCGGCGATGCGCCAGCGACCCAGCAGCAAGGCGACTAACAACGTCGCCGCCGAGGCCGCGAATAGCTGGTCCAGCGGGGTCAGCGCGTTGAGCCACGAGAGATCCTGCAGGGACAAGGCGGACAGCGGCATGCGGGATGACTCCGGTCAGGGCAGTGAGTGACGGTTGACGAATAAGCAAACTTTGTTTAAGAGCTAAGGGTTTTGCGCAACGACCTCAGGCAATACCGTCGCGATGGTGCCGGCGACGTCCGCGGTCTGTGCGGCGATGCCACCGAGCATGGCCGCCAGCGGATCAAGGGCGAGCGTAGCAACCAGCAACGCGAGCCCGAACACCGCGGCGACTGCTACATCAAGCTTGGCCGGGCGCATCGGTTTGGTCCCGGGCTCAGGCCGTTGGTACAGCCGAACCGCGAGTCGAAACAGGTAACTCGCCTCTATCGCGGTTGCAAGCAAGACGACCAGCAACGCCGTCATCGCCGTCTGCGAGCCGAGCTCTGCCAGGCCAGTCAGCACCAGCAGTTTGGCCCAGAACCCCGGCAGTGGCGGCACGCCGATTAGCGACAGCGCAAAGAGCACGAACAGCGCCGAGGCGAGCGGCGCTGATTTGGCCGCACCTGTCAAGGCCGCGAGCGAGCCGTTCCAGCGGGTTGCCAGCCCGAACAGCGCGGATTTAATGACTAGGTGGTGCAGCGCCACCGCGAGCCCGGCGAGGATGCCAGTCGCGCCTGGTAGTGAGAAGGCGATGAATACGATGCCAAGCTGTCCGATGCTGGAATAAGCCAGCATGCGCGGAAAGTCCCGCGCCCGCCAGGCCGCCAGTTCGCCGGTGAGCAGGCCCAGGGTGCCGAGTGCCAGCAACAGCGTGTTGGCGCCGGTGCCATCGAAGGCTAGCACCAGCAGTCGTACGATCACGATCACCGCCAGTTTCGATAGCAATCCGGCCAGCAGCGCGGCGATGCGTGCTGGTGCGGTGGCATAGACCTCCGGTACCCAGGTGTTGACTGGGAACAACTCCCCCTTGACGCCGAAGCCGATCAGCAGCAGCGCGAAGGCCGCGAGCCCAGCTGGATGATGCAGCGTGGACGGTGCCAACTGGGCGATCTGCGCCAGGTTCAGGGTGCCAGTCAGCCTGTAGATGATGGTGATGCCAACCAGCGCCAGCACCGAGCCGAACGCCGACAGCAGCAGATAGCGCAGCGTGGCGATATAGGCGGCTCCGGCGGCTTGACCAGTCGCGCCAAGGGCGACCAAACCGAAACTCGCCACCGCGGTGAGTTCGTAGAAGACGTAGATATTGAACAGGTCGCCTGACAGGGCCAAACCGGTCGCCGCGGCCGCCAGCAGCAGCATCAAGGCTTCTGATCGACCAGCATCCGGCGAGTGTTCGCCGCGAGACCAAAATAGCAGCGTGAACAGTGGCACCGCGGTGGCGAACAGAAACGCCAGCTGATCGACGTAGAAGACGACGCCGAGCGGCGGGGCAAAACCGCCGATGGCGACGACAAAGGGCGCATCGCCGAATGCCAGCCAGAGCGCGGCCAACAGATAGGCGCTCGCGGCCAGCACCGCGGGGCCGAGGAGTTGGCCAAGGGGTTTGGAGATTCGGCTCAATGGCTGCATCAAGAAGGCGCCGAGCAGCGGCATCACCAGGGCCAGCACGATGTGGTTGGGTGTCGGCTCGAAGGGCAGGATCATTGGGCGGACTCCTTGGAGCTCAGGCTGGGCTCGGCCGACTCCTTGGCCAGCGCCTTGATCGGTGCCTTGGTCGGTGCCTTTGTCGACGCCGAGACAGTCGCCGGAATCGGCGGTGGCAGCGGTCGCCCGCCGGCCGGTTCCTCGCGGCTGCCGGCTGGGGTGATGCCAGCGGTCCGTGCGATATCCAGTTCTAGGTGCTCACGCAAGACGCGGATATCGAGCGTGCCGTAAGTCTGATGGATCTTCAGCAGCACCGAGACCGCCAGCGCCTGCACACCGACGCCGATGACAATGGCCGTGAGTACCAGCACCTGCGGGATCGGGTCGACCATTGGCATTGCGGCATCCTGCACGCCGAGGATGGGCGCGGCTGCTCCGCCGCGGTAGCCGGCCAGCACCAGTAGCAGATTGACGCCGGCCTCGGCGACGACCAACGCCAACAGCATGCGGAACAGGTTGGAGGACAGGACCAAGCCGAGCGCGCCGATGATCAGCAGCCCGATGGCGCAAGTGATGACGACGGTCTCGAAGCTCAGCGCGATCATCGGTGCGTCGCCTCTGTCTGGTTGTCGGCCTTGTCCTTGGGGTTGGCGGGGTTCGGATCGGAGCAATCCGCGGCGTCCGCGGGTTGTTCCGCCAACTGCGTCATCAGCCCAGCCAACTCGGCGCCGACCTTCAGCCCAACCGCCATCGACAACAAGGGTAGGGTGCCGGCGGACAGCAGTGTGCCGAAGACGCCTTGGCCCAACATCGGCTGTAAAAAATTGCCCTTGTCCCACAGCGACCATAGGCCGAGCGCGATAAAGCCAGCACCGGCCAGCCCTTCAATGAAGGCAATCGCGGTATGGTTCATGCCGCCCGAGCCGTCCGCGCCGGGCCGTGCCAGCACCAGCACGAAGAAGGCCGCGGCCAAGATCACGCCGCCCTGAAAGCCGCCACCAGGCGTCAGATGGCCGTGCACGATGATGTAGAGGCCCACCACCAATAACAGCGGGAACAACAGGTCCGCACCGGTACGCAAAATAAAGCCGCCCGGTGGGTCCACCTTGGGCGTCTTGGCGCCACGACCACCGACCAGCACCAGCCCGGCGGCGGTCGCCGCGGCGAACAGGATGGAGAGTTCCCCAAGGGTGTCGATGCCGCGATAGCCGAGCAGTACCGCGGTGACGATGTTGGTGGCGCCGACCTCGTCCGGGGCCTGGGCCAGGATGTCGCCACCGATCAACAGCGCCGGATCACCAAAACCCAGTTCAGACGCGATCACCAGCAGTAGAAAGGCGAGCCCTGCCGCGAACAGCAGCGAAGCGAGGTTACGCATTCCGATCCTCTCCGCGTACTGAAGCGCTGGGTCTTGCAGACAGGTCATGCTCCGTCACTTCAGGGCTGCTCTCTAGGCGCCAGAGCCCGAGCCGGCGCAGGCCAAGTGCCAGCACTACGCCCGAGAGCCCGGCTCCAACCGCGGCCTCGGTCATGGCCACGTCCGGGGCGTGCAGCAGCACGAACAACACGGCCACGCCTAATGAGACGACACCGGAGACCGCCACGGCGCCTATTAGATTCTCCAGGGTCAGCACCAGCACCGCGGAGACCAGCACCACGATCACAACCAACAGCGCAATCCAAGTGACGAGATCGGCCTGCATGGTCTACGGCTCCGTTTTGGGTTCAGGTTCTTGTTCTGGTTCTGGCAGGCTGTCGGCCTGACGCCCGTCCGAGGGGGCGCCGCCTGATGCCTGCCAAGGCCGCACGCCAGCCAAATAGACCGCGCGTGCGATGGTGGAGCTGCCGACCGGACTGGTGAACAGGATGAAACCGGCGATGCACAGTACCTTGGCCCACCAGTCCGGATGCAGCAGCGCAATGCCAAACAGGAACGAGACCGCCCCCAGCGTGACCGACTTGGTGCCGGCCTGGATGCGGTTATAGACATCGGGCATACGCACCAGCCCCAGCGCGCCAAGCAGCAGGAAGGTCGCGCCCAACAGTAAAAACAGGTCGGCGACAAACCTCATGACCGATTGCCTTCGATGGTGCGGGCGATAGCGACGACGAAGACGAAGGCCAGCACACCAAAGATCAGCGCTACGTCCAGGTACAGCGGTGTCGCAAACAGCGCGGCGATGCCGGCGATGCCGGCCGTGGCTGTTACCGACATGGTGTCGGCGGCAACGATCCGATCCGCCGACCCCGGTCCCAGCATCAGCCGCAGCAGCCCGAGCAGCAGCGCCAGGCCGATCATCGCGAAGGCCAGGATTTCAATCAAATTCAGCTCGGGCAGAGTCGACGTCATCTTAAAAAGCCCTTAATGCTGCGTTCGAAGCCGGCCGCGATCGCCTGGGTCGCCCGCTCCAAGTCGGTATTGGGCGGACAGTCGATCCAGTGCACCAGTAGACGGTCGTCGATCACATCAATGACCAGCGTTCCCGGCGTCAGCGTGATGCTGTTTGCCAGCAGCATGCGCCCGAGTGGCGACTGCAGCTTGGTGGTCACCTCGACCACGGCGGGCCGAATAGGCAGCGAAGGTGACAGTACCCTGCGCGCCAGGTCCAGATTCGCGACCAGCAGCGCGATAAAGAAGTCGATCAGGTAGCGCACCAGATACAGCGGCGCTGCCGCTGAGAACCGCATCCCGGTAAAGAGACCGAGACGTGGCGCCGCGATCATGACCACAAGCACGCCAACCCCGGCGGCAGCGATGAGTTCCTGCGGCTGCAGGCTGCCGGCGAGCAGCAGCCAAAGCAGCACCGAGACGGCGAAGGCAAACAGAAAATGAACGAGCCGTGGACGGCTATCCTGGGCGGGCTGGCTCATGACACGACCTCAGAGACGGCGGTGGATACGGCGGCCAGACAAAGACGCCGAGACTGTCAGGGCCTGGCGGAGGCTGTAGGGCCAGGCTTTTCAACAGCGGCGAGTATAACCAATTTCGAGCCCGCGGATGATGACCGATCTCAATGCCAGCCAACCTGACCTGATGCAATCAGGGCTGAAAGCCCTGCTTACGAAGCGTTCGTCGGGGGATGGCCGCTGGTATGATCAAGGCGGTTGCGGACCGCAATCTGGCTGGCTGCCACCATCCGCTGCAAGCGGCTGAGTCGATCCAAAATCTGCGCCTTCAGCGCCAATAATTCATCGCACAAGTCCTCCGCCGCTTTCGATTGTCCGCTTTCGTTCAAGCGAATAATCTCGACGCCGACCTCATGCAGACGACGGTGAATGTCATCGATTTCCTGAAACTCTGGGAAATGGCTGTAGCGCTTGTTTCCATCGTTGGCGTACCAGTTTCCGAAACGGCAAAGCTGAGGGTTCTCGAGCTCGTCCCGAGGTATGACGAGGTTCATGCCCTGCACGGAACAGATGATTCTTCGTACCCAATTGATATGGTCATACTGGGCAAGCAGCAGGGGCATATCGGCGTCCTGCAACTGATTCTGGGCCCAGTGATTCCATTTCCAGTCTGGTCGATAGTCTTGTATCCATCCCATCACACTGGCAGCAGGCATTGGTCGGGCGATTCCATAGCCCTGCGCATCATCGCAGCCAAGACTCATCAGAAGCAGGCCATGCTCCGTCGTCTCCACGCCTTCGGCTATCACCTTTTTAGTGAATACCTTGGCGAGACTGATCACGCCCTCAATGATGGCTAGGTCTTCTTGATCGTCGAGCATATCTCTGACAAACGACCGGTCGATCTTCACCGTCTCGGCCGGTAACTGTTTGAGATAATTAAGGGATGAATAGCCGGTGCCGAAGTCGTCGAGGGCGAAGGTAACGCCAATGGACTGACAGGCAGTCATGACCTCGCGCATCATCGCAATATCTCCCAGGGCGGTGCTTTCGAGGATTTCGAGTTCCAGCAGATGCGGCGGTGCATCAGGGTGTTCCGTCAGGATGGCCCGCAGACGAATGACGAAATCGATGTGCTGAAATTGACGAGCAGCAATATTGACACTAACGGCCATCGGTCGACCCTCCATTTTCCATTCTTCCATTTGCCCCAGGGCCTCATGCAAGACCCATTCGCCGATATCGACGATGAGGGAGGATTGCTCGACGATCGGCAAGAACTCCGTTGGCCCAAGAACCCCTCGGGTCGGGTGCTCCCAGCGGATCAGGGCCTCCATGCCGACGACCTCTCCGGTGCGCATATTCACCTTGGGCTGGTAATAGAGCCGGAATTCGCCGTGCTGTAGGGCTTGGCGTATACGCTCGAGTTCACGGTGCTGATCGCTGAGATGTCTATCCGCTTCGCCATCGAATAGTTGATAGCGGTTGCGGCCCTGTTGCTTCGCCTGATACATGGCGTGGTCGGCATGTCGGAGCAACGTGTCCGGGTCAGACTCGTCGAGTGGATACAGGGTGATGCCAATGCTGGCGGAGATGCCTAGGTCAATGCCGTCAACTCGGAATGGCCTGGCAATGACCTCAAAGACCCGGCCCAGGATCATCTCTAATCCACCGGCATGATCTAGGTCCGCCAGCAAGAGCACAAACTCGTCGCCGCCCAGGCGCGCCACTGTATCGCTGCCGCGAAGGGTCTTTTGCAGGCGTCTAGCGATCTCGATCAGGAAGCGGTCTCCAGCCTCATGCCCGTGCCGATCGTTGACGAGTTTGAAATCATCGAGATCCAGAAAGCAGATAGCGACCAGTTGCTCAAGACGCATGGCGTTGGCAAGCGTTTGATGAAGACGCTCGGCTAGCAGCACTCGGTTGGGGAGGTTTGTCAAAGCGTCGTAATGGGCCAGCGCCTCGAGGCGTTCCTGCGTCGTCTTCAGGTCGCTAATGTCGATGAACATCCCGACATAGTGCGTGACCTCCTGAGTGCTGTTCCTGACCGCGCTGATGTGCAGAATCTCCGGATAGATTTCACCGGATTTCTTGCGGTTCCAGAGCTCGCCCCGCCACTGACCTGTTGCTCGCAACCGACACCAGAGATCTTTGTAGAAGGAAGCCTCTTGTAGACCCGATTTCAGCAGGGCCGGGGTCCGTCCCAGCGCTTCCTCGCGCGCATACCCCGTAACCCTTGTAAAGGACTCATTGACATCAAGGATGATGGCGTTGGGATCTGTGATGATGATGCCTTCCGATGAATTGTCGAAGACGCTGGCAATCAATCGGAGTTGTGTTTCCGCGCGCTTGCTATCGGTCATGTCACGCAGGGTCTCGACGGCAGCAAGGACTTTGCCGGTCTGGTCTCTGATGAGACCAGCATTGAGTGCGAGGTAGCGTTCGTCGTCGAGCAGTGGCATGACGCACCAGTTCTCTGCGCGCGCGGCCAATACCTGATCTGGTGCCTGATCTGGTGCCTGATCAAGCGGGACCTCTTGCCTGGCATAATAGTGACTAATTTCAGCGTCGCGATCCTGAATGAGCAGGTCGGCCAGGCAAGGACGGGGTTCTCCGTAGAAGGCGCGCCAATGCTCACTTGTGCCCAGGACGTCCTTGGCGCTCATGCCGGTTAGGCGTTCGCAGGCCTCGTTCCAGACGATGACCTTGCAATCGGCATCAAGGACAAAGGTCGGAATCACTAGCTGCTGGACGAGTTTGCCTGCAAACCCCGGTTCTTCTGGCGCTTGACCTTTGTGATGGCGCCGTCGAAATCGTTCCCCCGCCCAGGATCGGACGGCGTACCACATTGATTCTACTAATGCGCTCCTGCACGGGCACTGATAATCAAGGCCTGACGCGGTATCTCGTTGGGGAAAAAGTGATTTGGTCTTGAGCCTGCGAATACTCTGTGCGGCCTTGATCATAAGTCCTTCCAGCCCTGCCGGTTGACGAGGTCATAGACATATAACTCTGAAATTTACGCCGTGCTGCCCAGAGCGATAAGGCGTCGTGGACGGTATTAGGATCAAGGCCGAATTGCAGTCAGCCATCTTTGATCAAAAAGCAAGAACCACCTGTGCTCTATCATATATCTCTTGGGAATTGTAGATACAACACCAGCCCACTACATGATGTGAAACCTATGATTTTGGGTTCAAACCCAGATCGAGTTGCGGCCAGAGTGCGTCGACACGGGCCTTGACGTCGTCTTCCATGTGGATCGCCCGCCCCCATTCGCGGCTGGTTTCACCTGGCCATTTGTTAGTGGCGTCGAAGCCGATCTTGGAGCCGAGTCCGGACACTGGCGAGGCAAAGTCTAGGTAATCAATCGGCGTGTTCTCCACCATTACCGTGTCTCGCACCGGGTCCATGCGCGTGGTCATGGCCCAAATCACGTCCTTCCAGTCGCGGGTGCAAACGTCGTCGTCGACGACGATGACGAATTTCGTGTACATGAACTGCCGCAGGAACGACCAGATGCCCATCATCACCCGCTTGGCGTGGCCTGGGTACTGCTTTTTCATACTGACCACCGCCAACCGATAGGAACAGCCCTCAGGTGGTAGGTAGAAGTCGACGATCTCCGGAAACTGTTTTTGTAAGATGGGAACAAAGACCTCGTTGAGCGCTACGCCCAGGATAGCGGGCTCGTCCGGGGGGCGACCGGTATAGGTGCTGTGATAGATCGGGGCTGGGCGGTGCGTGATGCGATCGATGGTGAACACCGGGAAGTCGTCGACCTCGTTGTAGTAGCCGGTGTGGTCGCCGAACGGGCCTTCGGGGGCTGTGTCGCCGGGGTGTAGGTGACCCTCAAGCACGAGTTCCGCACTGGCGGGGACCTGCAAGTCGCTGCCTATGCAGGCGGCCAGTTCGGTGCGGCTGCCGCGGAGCAGCCCGGCAAAGGCATACTCGGATAGGCGATCGGGTACCGGCGTAACGGCGCCCAAGATGGTCGCGGGGTCGGCGCCCAGCGCGACGGCCACCGGAAACGCTTTGTCGGGATGTTCGCGCTGCCAGTCGCGATAGTCCAGCGCGCCGCCGCGATGCGCCAGCCAGCGCATGATGACGCGGTTGTGGCCCAGGACCTGCATGCGGTAGATGCCTAAATTCTGCCGCGACTTCTCCGGACCACGGGTGATGACCAAGCCCCAGGTAATCAGCGGCGCGGCATCGCCGGGCCAGCAGTGTTGGATCGGCAGCCGACCCAGGTCTAGGTCGCCGCCCTCCAGCACCAACTCTTGGCAGGGTGGATTGCGCCGCAGCTTAGGTGCCATGTCGAGCACCTTTTTGAAGATCGGCAGCGATTGCCATGCCTCCTTCATGCCCTTTGGTGGGTCCGGTTCCTTTAAGAAAGCCAGCAGCCTGCCGACTTCGCGCAGCGCCTCCACCGATTCTTCCCCCATCCCCAGCGCGACTCGCTTGGGGGTACCGAAGAGATTGCCGAGCAACGGGATGCTGGAGCCCTTGGGCTGTTCGAACAGGAGCGCCGGACCGCCAGCGCGCAGGGTTCGATCGCAGATCTCGGTGACCTCTAGATAGGGGTCGACCGGGACGCCAATACGTTTGAGTTCGCCGCGCCCTTCAAGCTGCTCGATGAAGTCTCGCAGGTCTTTGTATTTCATGCTGTTGCTCGCGCCGTGATGGATTCTAGGCGCCGGCCGCTGCTCTGGTGCCTGTTTTGGAGCCTGCGGTGGCAAGGCCAATGCCTAATGGCCAAGGGCCAAATTGCGCAATTTTGTTGCATAGCGGCCCTCGGCCCAGTTGAAGAAAGGCGCGGATCAAGCAACATGGCGCCGCGCCGTCGTCGCCTTGAGGCGTCGCCTCGTTAGCAATGATGCCCGGCAAAGTGAACGAATCCCCAGTTTTTTGCTTTCGGTACGTCTAGAGTGCTGAGCGTACACATGGATTCTTGGAAGGGGGCGCATCGACTCATGGGATCAGACCTCATCGTGGTTGCCGATAGATACAGCGGACTATCGGGTCCGGTACAGCAACTCATGCTTCGTTTGGTGCTGGATCGGCAGATCCTCTGGGTTGATGCGCATGCCTTCGCCGAGGGTGCAGCTCGTCGGCGTTGCCGTAACACGCCGATCTCGGACAAGTTGCCTATTCCAGTCCTGGATGCCTCTGCATTGGGAGTCGAGCAGCAGCCGTTGGCGTCTTTTGTCGGTGCGGCTGCGCTAGGTCGGCGCATCATAGATGCGGCTGGTCTCCTTGGGCTGAAGCGGCCGATGTTATGGTTGGCATCATCCGCCTCGGCCGCCCATGCGCTCGCGAAATCCTTCTCCAACCACAGGGTGGTCTACCATCACGTCCTCTCAACGCGAGATGATGAGGCCGCGGTCGATGTGAAGCCGGATGTGCGAGAGATGGCGTTGGGCCAAGCTGCCGATTTGGTGTTGGCGCCGACGCCTGAAAGTGCCGCCTGTTTCGCTCGGAACAAGACCCGGTTGTTGCCGAACGGCGTCGATGTGGATTTGTTCGCAACGCCGACTCAGCGTGCGCTGGAGATGCCCTGGGATCGCCCGGTGGCGGGTTTTCACGGCCATATCAATGAGCATTTCGATACCCAATTGGTTGCCGCGGCGGCGCGCTTGCTACCGAACTGGCAGTTCATGCTGATTGGGCCTGTGTCGACCGATGTGGCCTCACTGGCCGCCATGGATAATGTCATGCTGATCGGCGCTCGGTCTCATGAGGAGCTCCCGCGGTTCTCCCAATACTGGGCCGCGGCCATTGTGCCGAGGCGTGCCGGTGCGCCGGTGCGGCAGCATTGCCCACTGCAACTCGGTGAGTATTTGGCCGCTGGTTTGTCGGTGATCGCCGCGGGCGATCAGGTCCCCAGCGACTATGCGGATCTGATCACCCCGGTCGACGATGCGCCGCAACTGGCGGCCGCGCTGGCATCGACCCTGGATGAGCCGCCGTCATGCCGGGCGCTGCGGTGTGCGCGTATGGTCGAATATTCCTGGTCGGTTCGGGCCGCCTTCGTCAATCGCCTGCTGCAAGAACTAGAAACCCATCAACGCCTGCCAAGGTGCGGCTACGAAAATGCCAAAGCGTCGATATGAGCCTAGCAATGGCAGCTTTTCAACTCTTGCTTGATATCCTTAGAACATGGCGTTGGGACGGAAAAGCGCTTGCGCTGTTGCCAATCGACTGTTTAGGCTTGTGACAGGCTTGCGTCGGGCGCTGCTGGCGCCATTCAATGGCGCCATGAGTCTTCGACCTGCATCCATCCTTCTTATCGCCCTGATCCAGGCGGTGTTGCTTGCATCGCTGATCTGGACCGGCCTGTATTGGCTTGATGCGACCAATCTGCAGCAACTCGGCCAGCGTGCTCAGCTGTCGGCGCGGATGCTGGCGGTCTCCGCGGCCGTTCCGCTGCTTGCGGACGAGCCGGTCAGGCTTGACGATCTGCTTGCGGGGACCGGTCTCGACACCGATCTGCGCGATGCGCGGGTGCTTGACGTCGACGGCGCGTTGCTGGCGGTCCGAGGGGATGGCCACGCGTTCTCCTTTCCTTCCGCGCCGATGGCTTCACCGCATCGCGTGCGCGGCTTTCCGGCCAATCATGATCATGTCTATGCCGCGGCCCCTGTCCTCGTCGGTGATCAAGTGTTGGGCCGGGTCGAAGTTGGCCTGACCACCTCGGCGCTGGACGGCGCATTGTCTAAGGCGTTCTGGACCGCGATCGTCCTTGCGGGGCTTCAGATGCTACTAGTGACGGGTTTCTCGCTGCTGCTGGCACGGCGCCGCGGTCGCGAACTCATCCAGTTGCAGCGCGGTGCCGAGCGCGTTGCGCAGGAGGGACCGGGTCTGCAGCTCGATCTGCCGGCGGACCATGATCTCGGTCGGTTCGCGATGGCCTTTAACCACATGTCGCAACAGCTTGCCGATTCATACGCGGCGCTGCGCGATACACTCGCGGAGTCGCGGCAACTCATGAACCGTGTCGCCGAGAGTGAACGGCACAAGCTTGAAGATGCCGCTCGCCGCGAGCAGGACGCCAAGGAGGCCAATGAGGCCAAGTCGCGCTTTCTGGCGTCGATGAGCCACGAACTGCGTACGCCGCTGAATGCCATTTTGAACATGAACGAGCTGCTGCTTGAGAGTGGACTTGAAGATGAGCAACGTGGCTACGCGCTCACCGCCAGCGATGCCGCGAGTGCGCTGCTGTCCATCGTCAACGGCGTACTCGACTTCTCCAAGATCGAGGCCGGGCGGGTAGACTTGGCCTTGCGCCCGAGCGATCCGGAAGAGATCGTCAGGAGCGTAATCGACCTGCTCGCCGCGCGAGCCTATGCCAAAGATGTCCAGCTCGCGATCTGTTGCGAGCCTTCGGTTCCGCTGCAATTCCAAACCGATCCGGGGTTGGTGCGGCAGATCCTGCTCAATCTGATCGGCAACGCCATCAAGTTCACCGACGCTGGCGCCGTGCGTATTCGTTTGGGGCTGAGCCCTGATGCCGATGCGCTGCGCATCGAAGTCATGGACACCGGAATCGGCATCGCCGAGGACAAGCAGGGATGTCTATTCGAAGAGTTTGTTCAGGCCGACAGCTCAAACAACCGCAAGTACGGCGGCAGCGGCTTGGGGCTGGTGATCAGCCGTCGTCTAGCGCGTTTGCTCGGTGGTGACATCGAACTGCGTAGCGCGTTGGGAGAAGGCAGTTGCTTCGCTTTGATGCTGCCGCTGCCAAGAGGTGTCGATGCCGTTTCCGACGTCCGCGCCGAGGCCGCCGCGCCGCTCTTGGACTGGCATCTAAGCCTCTGGGCCGAGAACGCGTTGATGGCCGAAGACTTAGCCTATCAGTTGGCAGTCTTCGGGCTGGATGTCGAGATCGTGCCGCCGACCCTGGCCGCTGCCGGCATCGGCTGCTGCGGTGAGATCCTGCTGGAGCCTAAGCCTGGCGGTGAGGCGGCGCGCCGCACCGACCGTCCGCGCCGTATCGCGCTCTACCAACTCGGCAGCCACTGCCCAACCAATCTCGGTGAGCCAGGGCGAGCCATCGCCGCTCTGCGCATTCCCGTCGTGCCGTCGGAGTTGGTTGGGCGTTTGGTGCAGGCCGCGGCCGCTACGTCGCCGATCCTCGACGCCGATACCAGCGACGACATCGCGGAGCGGGTTGCCCGCTGCGCTTTGTCGGCCGCGTCGGTGTTGCTGGCCGAAGATAGCCGCGCCAACCAACTTGTGGCCACCAGCATCCTAAGCAAAGCGGGCTTTCGTGTCGACGTTGCCGAAAACGGCCTACAGGCGGTCGCCGCCGTCAATCGGCGCAATTACGGTCTTGTCTTGATGGATGTCACCATGCCGGAGATGGATGGCCTGGAGGCCACCGGCTGTATCCGGGCGCTGCCGGGCAAGCGGGGGCGTTTGCCGATCGTGGCGATGACCGCGAATGTCTTCGCCGAGGATCGCCAGCGCTGTCTGGACGCAGGTATGGACGATTTTCTGATCAAGCCTGTCGAGCGACGAGCACTCTTCGAGGCCATGCTCCGCTGGCTAGGTGCTGATGGCATTGCGTCGCCGCCGACGCCGCCTTCGGGGGCGCTGCCAAAGCGCGCCGAGAGACAATTGACCTTTGCGGAAGCCTCTGATCAAGAGCGCATTGTTCGGGGTTGCGGCGCTTTTCCGGCTATTGTTAGCAACGCTACAACCATCAGTCGTGCCAATTCCGCCGCTGACTCTGGCGATGATGATGACAATGGCCATGGCATTGAAGATGCCGACGAAAATGCCGAAAAGATCCCAGTGGTCGCAACTATTGCTGGCGACGAGGGTCCGCTCGACGAGGCCGTTATCGACGCACTGGCCAGCGATCTGTCGGACGAACTCATGCCCGCGGTGGTCGCCACCTTTATCGACGAGGCCGAGCAGCGGGTCAGCGCTATCGAACAGGCGGCAGCGCTCGGCGATGCGGTTCAGGCCGGTGAAGAGGGGCATGCCCTGAAGGGCAGTGCCGCCACCTTTGGCGCCCGTCAGTTGCGCGACATCGCCTTTGCCGTCGAGGAGGCCGGTCGTGCCGGGTCGCTCGACGCTGTCCGGGCGCAACTCGATGGCCTGCGCAGCCAGGGTAGCCTGGCCATAGATGCCCTGCGCCTGCGCTACTGCGGGACCATTGGTAAGGACGGTTGATGCGTGCCGGTTGCTCTGCCCGGGCTGACCTCCGCTATGACGACGGGGATCAATAGAAACATCGAAGAGGTGTTCGGCTCGCGAATCATCTTTCCGACCCCAAGCTATGGATTCTTGCGCGCCCGCGGATCCTCGTCTGCCCAAATACCCGGGTTTCTCATTTTCCTCCTGCGCCCCGCGAGCCCTGCGCGGCGCAGGAAACGCCAGCAGCGAGGACAATCACCGAATGGCCAGCGAACGACCTAAAGTCCTGATCGTTGAAGACAGCATGTCGCTCGGGGCGGTCTATCGCGCCTACCTGCGCGACGAGCCCTTGGATCTTGCGCATGTGCCGGACGGCGCCAGCGCCATGGTGCGTATTCAGCGCGATCCGCCGCAGGCGATGTTGCTCGACTTGCAATTGCCGGACATGGATGGCATGGACATCCTGCGCTACGTGCACGAGAACCGCATGCCCATGTCGGTGGTGATCATCACTGGACATGGTTCGGTGGATAAGGCCGTGGACGCCATGCGCTACGGTGCCTTCGACTTCGCCGAGAAGCCGCTCAATCAGAAACATTTGATCGTCACGCTGCGCAACGCCATCGACAAGGTGCGCATGAGCGATTTGGTCGACCGCATTAGAGACGACTTTCAGCGCGACCACTATCACGGATTTGTCGGTGCGTCGCTGTCGATGCAAGCCATCTATCGCATCATCGACAGCGCCGCGCCGAGTCGAGCGACCGTGTTTGTCACCGGCGAGAGTGGCACCGGTAAAGAGGTCTGCGCCGAGGCCATCCATCGCCAGAGCGATCGTCGCCGTGCCGCTTTCGTGCCCTTGAACTGCGCTGCCATTCCGCGCGACCTGATGGAGAGCGAGATCTTCGGCCACGTCAAGGGCGCTTTCACCGGTGCGGTGCGCGATCGCATCGGTGCTGCCAAGCAGGCCGACGGCGGCACGCTGTTTCTCGACGAGATCGCTGAGATGGATATGGAGCTACAAAGCAAACTGTTGCGCTTTGTGCAGACCGGTATGTTCCAGCCAGTGGGCGGCACCGCGGTGGAGAAGGTGGACGTGCGCTTCATTTGTGCCACTAATCGCGATCCGTTGGCGGAGGTTGCCGCTGGGCGCTTTCGCGAGGACCTGTTCTATCGGCTGCACGTGATCCCGATCCAATTGCCAGCGCTGCGTGAGCGCCCGGAGGACATCTTGGAGCTCGCCTCGCATTTTTTACTGCACCATGCGAAAGAGGAGGGCAAGCAATGGCAGGGCTTCGTCCCCGAGGTCGAGAGCATCTTGCTCGCTTACGACTGGCCCGGCAACGTGCGCCAGTTGCAAAACGTGATCCAGAACGTGGTGGTGCTCTACGACGGCGATCTCGTCACGCGCAACATGCTGCCGCCTCCGCTTGATGCGGTGGTCCCCGGCGATTCCCAAGCTCGGCCATCAATTGCGCCCCGTGCCGATGCACGCGCTGATGCCGTTGCGAAAGACAGCACGGCCATTAGGCCGCTCAAAGACGTCGAGCGTGAGGCCATCGAAACCGCGGTCGCGTATTTTCAAGACAACGTCCCCCGCGCCGCGGCTGCCCTCGGGGTCAGCCCATCCACCATTTACCGCAAGCGCCAGACCTGGGATGAAGTCGAGGGCTGACCCGCGTACAACGGCGCTTTGGCTTGCCGCGACCTTGCTGACCCTGGGTGCCATGGGTGTTGCCCTCTACAAGGCATGGCCGCTGCTCTATCCGCAAACGGCCGAGCGGGCGGCGCTAAATCCCGGTTGTGATCTGCGCCGTGCGGCATGCACGGCTGTCTTCGAGTCCGGCGGTTCTGTCCAGCTTGACATTCAGCCTCGTGGCATTCCTGTTTTGCGTCGATTGGATATCCAGGTGCAGATCGACGCACTACCAACACCGCGACGGGTCGAGGTCGACTTTGCCGGCTTTGATATGGACATGGGCTACAACCGTGTTCCGCTGAGTCCGGTCGGATCGCTCACTGACCCAGCGGCTGACCCAGCGGCTGACCAGGCAAAGTCACAGTCCGCTCGACAGTCCGGCGCCTATATCGGCAGAGGCATGCTGCCGGTCTGTCTTCGCGAGCGCATGACTTGGGAAGCCCGCGTGCTGATCTATCTGGCCGACGGTATCCTCGCCGCGCCATTTCGGTTCGAAACCAAGCGCTAGCAAGTCGATGCCTCAGGCCCAGGAAAGCACGGCGCCCTGGTGCTTGAGCTATGATCCAGTGTTGAACACGGAGCCTTTCTTGTTTGCTGCCGTCGTCGGCCTCGCGGTGCTCCTAGCCTCTTCCATCAATGCCTTCTGGCTTTGTATTTGGGCGCCCCTATGACACACTTGAGACCATAGCAATCAGAAGAATCGCAATCAGAATAGGGGAGACGTACTATGTCCGTTTTGGTGGGTGATATCGGAGGTACCAAGACCGGCCTTGCCGTGGCGGAAATGGAAGGCGATGGGGTCCTGTTGGACCTCGAGCGGCGCTATGCGAGTGCCGAATTTGCCTCGCTCGGCGATATCGTCGAGCGCTTCATGACAGAGACCGGCGCGGATTGCGAGTGCGGCAGCTTCGCCGTTGCCGGACCGGTGGTGGATAACCGCAGCAAGACGACGAATCTGCCTTGGGAGATCGATGCTCGGGCGCTGGCGGATCGGCTCGGCTTGCGTCGTGCGCGGTTGCTAAATGACCTAGAAGCGGTGGCCTGGGGCGTTACGGCCCTCGGCGCAGAAGACCTTGCTACGCTTCAGACCGGTCAAGGTGGTGAAGCCCCGGCGGCGGCCGCGGGCAATGCTTGCGTCATTGCCGCCGGCACGGGGCTCGGTGAGGCTGGGCTGTACTGGGACGGCGAGCGTCATCGGGCCTTCGCTACCGAGGGCGGTCATACCGATTTTGCCGCTACCGACGAGCGTGAATTCGCACTGCTGGGTCAGCTACAGAAACGCTTCGGCCACGTTAGTTGGGAGCGAGTCGTGTCCGGCATGGGGATCGGCAATCTGTACCTCTTTTTGGCCGATTGGCATCGCGCCGCGCATCCTCCGGCGGTGGCGGAGGCGTTGGACTTTGATGGCGACCTCGCCGCCGCGGTCGCGGGCTCCGCCGCGGCTGGCTCTCCGGTCTGCGCCGAGACCATGGAGCTGTTCGCATTCCTCTACGGCCGCGAGGCCGGCAACATGGGGCTCAAGCATATGGCCTTGGGTGGCGTCTTTCTCGGTGGCGGTATCGCGCCGAAGAATCTGGATTTGCTGCGCCGCGGCGGCTTCATGCAGGGCTTCCTCGACAAGGGCCGGATGCGTCCGCTCATGCAGCGCATGCCGGTCAAGGTGATTCTAGAGCCGCGCACACCCCTGCTTGGGGCGGCACGACTCATGCTATCTTGATCCCTGGTTTTCAAATTGCTCTTTTGGTTGTTGAATCGCGCTAGAATTTGTGGTATGAACCTATTGATTAGGAATACCGGTCTCATGAGTCCGAGGTTTGCCGCTGGCAGCCGGGATCTTTCTTTCCGGCCGCCGCAGGGGTTGCTCGTCTTGTTGCCGTTGGTCTGTTTGTTGTTTGGCGCGATGCCGGCGGCAGCAGGGCTGAAGCTTGAGGTCAGGGTAGAAGGTGTCGAGGGCAAAGAGCAAGAAAACGTGCTTGCGTTGCTCGGTATCTACCAAGAACAGTCCGATCCAAACCTCACGGTCGCCCGCATGCTGGCATTGCACCGGCGAGCGCCGGATCAGATCCGCGATGCGCTGGCGCCGTTCGGACTCTATCGGGTCGAGGTCCAGGACGCCCTGACCGAGCCGGCCTCGGAAGGCGGCAAGTGGCTTGCAACCTACCAAATCAATCCCGGCGTGCCGGTGAAGATCAGCAGCATCGACTATCAGATCTCAGGGGCGGGCGCCTCCGATCCGGCGTTTCCGAAGCAGTTCCCGATGAAGGTCGGCGACGTGCTGTTGCACTCGGCCTATGCAAAGGCCAAAGGCCAAATCACCCAGGCAGCCTCCGACGAAGGTTATGTCAATGCCGCGCTGACACTGCATCGGGTCCTGATCGATCCGGTGGCCTATGAGGCCATCGTCGAGTTTCATGTGGACACCGGCCCGCGCTACTACCTGGGCAAGGTGGAGTTTAAGCAGGACCTGCTCGACGACAGCTACCTGCAGAAATTCGTCCGTTTCAAGCCCGGCACTGTCTATGATCCCAGCCGGCTGCTGAGCCTGCAGGCGCTGCTGCTTGGGATGGAGTATTACGACAGCGTCGAGATCATGCCGCTGACCGAGCAGGCCGATAGCGACAATCTGGTCCCGATTGAGGTCATCGCCCACCGCAACAAGGCCAACAAGTATCGTGTCGGCCTTGGCTTTGGCACCGACGTTGGACCACGGTTGCTGTTGGAATATCAGCGACGCTACATCGGGCGCCGCGGGCACAAGCTGAAGACCGAGCTATCCATCTCGGAGCCGCTGCAATCCGTCGTCGCCGAGTACCGCATTCCCTTCCGCAATCCGATACAGGACTATATCCTCATCCGCCCTGAATACTTCGCCTATGACACCGCGAGCCGACAGGGCACGACCTTTAAATTGACCGGGGCGCATTCGGTGGTGACATCCGGTGGCTGGCGACGCAATATCAGCCTCGACTACCGCTACGAGGACTATGAGGTGGCGGAGACCGACTCTGACACCTTCAACGGCTTAGTTCCCAATATCTCCTGGTCCAAGACGGATGCCGATGATCCGCTCAATACGCGCAACGGCTATCGGCTCAAATATTTCCTTCAGGGCACTGCCGCCGGCTTGTCCGAGAGCAACTGGCTCGGTGGATCCGTGAGTTACAAAAAGATCAAGAGCTTTGGCGAGCAGTTTCGTTTGATCGGCCGTACCGATCTCGGCGCAATCTGGGCCAGCAGCGTCGAAGACGTGCCGGGAAGTCAGCGTTTTTTCGCCGGTGGAGATCAAAGCATCCGGGGTTGGGCTTTAGATGCCCTCGGCCCACAAGATCCTGATACTGGAGAGACCATTGGCGGGCGTTATCTGGCTGTCGGTAGCCTAGAACTAGAGCGTAAGATCCGGGGCAATTGGAGCGCCTCGGTCTTCACCGACTTTGGCAACGCCTTCGATCCGACCTACACGAGCGACTGGGAGCAGAGCCTGGGTGCCAGCGTTCTATACGCGACGCCCATCGGGCCAGTCCGCGTCGGCGTCGCCTATGCGATGACCAAGCAACCCGCCGGCTTTCGGCTGGTCATTGGGTTGGGGCCAGATTTGTAGCCTGAGGCGTAGATTGCGAAGACTGCTAGGTCTATGAACAAGAGAAAAAATGCAGGCCCTGAGATCGGCGCCTCCAATAGCCCCAGCGATGGCGACGCTGGGCGGCAAACCAAGGGTCAGACCGCCGCGCAGCCGGCACCGCGTCGGCGCCGCTTCAGCCTGCTCCGCTTGCTGTGGCGCTTGCTGGCGCAACTGCTGCTCCTTGTCCTGCTGCTGCTTGGCTTCGTGCTCGGCACGCAGACCGGGCTGCGCATGGCCATCGCCGTGGCAGAAGACCTCGCGCCCGAGATGCTTGCGGTCGGCGGCGTCGAAGGGCGTATTCTGGGCGATCTGCGCCTCCGTGACCTGACATTGAACCTTCCCGGGCTGGCCCTTGAGCTGGGGCGATTACACCTCGACTGGAGCCCAACATCCCTGCTCGGCGGCACACTCAGGATCGCCGAACTCTCGGCCAGCGACATCGACATCGTCGCTGAGCCGGGTCCGGAGAAGGAGTCAGAACCCTTCGAATTGCCGCAAATCCAGTTGCCCGTCGGCATCGATATTGATCGCCTGCTGGTCGAGCGCCTAAGCTTCAATCAGGCCGGAGCGCCCCCGGAGTCCGCGATTCGGCTGCGGCGCGCCGAACTCTCGGCCACAGCCCTGGGCGATCGTGTCGATCTACGCCGACTCGACGCGCGCATGGCGCAGCCGGATGCAGCCGCCAGGGTCAAGGGCAACACCCGTCTGACCGGCGATTATCCGCTGGACCTGGAGCTGAACTGGCAGTTTAAGCGGGCCCCGGCGCTGGCCTTGAAGGGCGAGGGCAAGATCGACGGCGATCTGGCCAGTCTTCAGATCATCCACCGCATCACGGGCTCCGCCGATGCGCAATTGCAGGCCGAGGTTCGGGAGGTGCTAGAGTCGCCAGCCTGGGAGGGCAGTATCAAGGTCAATGCGGTTCAGTTGCCGGAGATCCTTGTCGACGCCCCGCCCATTGATCTGACGGCCGAGCTCAAGACTCAGGGCAACCTCGAAGACGCCTCGGTCTCCGGCCGTGTGTCCGGCGCCGCGCCGGACCTAACCGGCTTTGGCGCCGTGAAGGCGGAACTTGACCTGCGTTGGGCCAGCAAGATTCTGGCCATCCGCGCACTGCGCATCAACGAGACCCAATCCGGCGCACTGTTCGATCTGTCTGGCAGGCTCGATCTCAACGCCCAACAGCCGGCCTTTGTGCTCGCCGGTGTCTGGGAGCGCCTACGCTGGCCCTTGGTCGGTTCGCCCCTGGTGGAGGCACCTCAGGGCAAACTCGACATCACAGGCGATCCAACGGCCTTCACCTATCTTGTGACCACCGATGCGCGTGGCGCGCGGATCCCGAAGACTAGGCTGACGCTCAAGGGTAGCGGCGATACCGGCGGCACGGAGCTTGATGCCTTGCTGATCGAGACCCTAGGCGGTCGCATTGAGGCCAAAGGCCGCGCCGCGTGGACGCCAACGGTGGCCTGGGATCTGGCGGTGAATGGCAGCGGCATCGATCCGGGACAGCAATACCCCGGTCTGGACGGCCAGGTCGCGCTGAAGGCCGAGAGCAGAGGCGGACTCGACGATGGTTTCGGCTATCAGCTCAAGCTCGATGCCGGGCTCAACGCCTATCCGCCAGCGCTCGTGACCCTGTCCGGTAAAGGTACGCTCGAGAATGCCGAACTTGAGTCCTTGGCGATCGAGACCCTTGGTGGCCTGATCCAGGGCAGCGGTCGCGTAGCCTGGGCACCAGACCTGAGTTGGAACCTGAAGCTTGATGCCGATGACCTTAATCCCGGCAGCCATTACCCTGGGCTCGACGGCCGTATCCTGTTCTCGCTTAATAGTGACGGCGGCTTGGCGCAGGGCTTTGCTTACGCCCTCAAAGGCAATGCGATAATGACGGCCTATCCGCCGACGCTGCTAGACATCGCTGGTACCGGCGGTGCCGAATCTATGCGGATTGAGACCCTGTTAATAGAGCTCTTGGGCGGGCGCATCAGAGGTGGCGCAGAGCTGGCTTGGGCGCCTGCGTTGAGCTGGAGCACCGCCCTGACACTGGCCGATATCGACCCCGGCAAACTGGCCGCGGATTGGCCCGGTCGTATCGGCGGACAAATTGAGAGCAGCGGTAAGATCAGGGATACCGGTCCGGATCTTGAGGTCCGCGTCGCCGACCTTGGCGGCGAACTGCGGGGCTATCCGGTGCGGATCGAGGCCGATGCCAACATGCGCGGGGGCACCTTGGAACTGCGGCGGCTACTGGCCAACTCGGGTGCCACCCGCTTGAGTGCCGATGGGCGCATGAGCGGCCTGAGCCCCGCGGCCGATGCCCAATCCGCGCCGGCCCTATCCGGAAACCAGGCCCAAGCCCAGACCCAAGGCCAAGCCCAACCCCTAGATTTCCGCTTTGATTTCGACTCGCCGGACCTCGCTACCCTGTTGCCGGAGGCCAAGGGCCGGCTCAGCGTCGAAGGAACCTTGGGCGGCACCCTCGCGGCCCCGGCGCTGACGCTGGATCTGGATGGGCGCGATGCGGAGTTGGCGGGGCAGGGTATCGAGAAAATCGCCGGGAGCGCTGCCGTCGGCCTTGGTCCAGGCGGAGCCTTCGAGATTAAGATCGACGGCCAGAATCTGATCGCTGGCGGTCAACGCTTCGAGACCTTCGGCGTCCAGGGACGCGGCAGTATGGCATCGCACCGGCTTGATGTCGGCATCGACGGCGACCTGCTGTCCCTGAACCTCAGCGCGGACGGCGGACTCAGCGAGGCCGGCGCCTATCGCGGCGGTCTGAATACACTCGCGCTGAAAACCACGGAGTTTGGCGTCTGGAGCCTTCAGCGACCGGCCCGGTACAGTATTGATCAGGGTCGCATCTCGGCCGGTCCTCTTTGCATCGGCGACGGCAATGACTCCGGCGGTTGCGTCGAGTTTCAGCAACAACAGCCGGGCGTATTCGATGCAACCCTAAGTGTTCCCCGCATCGGCCTGGAGATCCTGAATCCGCTGATGCCGGAGTTAACGGTGTTGAACGGCTTCGCCCGAGCCGACGCGAAGTTTCGCGGCGAGGCCAACATGATCAGCGGCAGCGCGCGGGTGCAAGTGCCCACCGGCGAAGTCCAGGGCGCGTTTGATGAGGTCAAAGATGAGCTTGTCTTTTCGGGTACGGGGGCGGACCTGCGTTTGCGGCCTTCCGGGCTTGAGGCCGAGTTGACGTTGCCGTTGGAGGGGATTGGAAGCGTCGACGGCAAGGTCTCGGTGCCTGGGTTCGGCGTGCCCGGCGCTGCTGATCCGCTGCTGCGCGGCGCTGTCGAGATCCGGCTGACTGATCTCTCGCGTGTCTCCAATCTGGTGCCGGATATCACCAATATCACCGGTAGCATCGAGGGTGACATCAAGCTTGCTGGCACCCTGGGCAAACCAGACATTCGCGGCGCCCTTGGCCTGCGGCAGATTGGGCTGCAAGTGCCGCTGATCGGACTCAAGGTCTCGGAGACCAACGTCACCGCCGAGGCGCGGCGGGCCGATTCGCTCGTGCTGAAAGGCAGCAGCCTGGTCGGTGGCGGGCAGCTAAATCTCGATGGGAATGTCGATTTTGCGCAGGCGGGCATGAACGCCAAGGTCAAGCTGTCCGGAAAAAAGCTCAAGGTGGCCGACAGCAAAGAATACTTCGCGCTCTTATCTCTGGACATCACGGCCGGCGTCGGTCCGGGCGGAGCCGCCGTCAATGGCGAACTCTCAATACCAAAAGCGCGCATCATGCCCCGCACCATCCCGGCCGGGGCGATTCAGCCCTCGCCCGATGTCGTGACCGAAGCGGTGGAAGATAAAGAGGCCTTGCCATTGCATATCGATCTGCTGGCCAAGCTGGGCGACGCGGTCAGCATCGACGCCTTCGGCCTGCGGGCAAAGCTGAAGGGGAATTTGCGCGTCACCCAACTGCCCAGCAAGGGGCTGGTTGGCAACGGTCAGCTGGAGGTGGTCGATGGAACCTATCGCGTCACGATACCGGGCCTCGGGTTGCTCGCATCGGTCGGCAAGCCGCTGACCATCAAGCAGGGCATCGTCGTGTTCGCGAATACGCCGCTGGACAACCCGGGCATGATCCTCAGCGCCCAGCGCGAGGGCGGGGATGTGACTGCCGGCGTGCGCGTGCTCGGTACCCTCAAGAATCCTAAGCTCGCCTTCTTTTCCGAATCTGATCCGGACCTCAGCCAAGCTGAAATCACTAACTATCTGGTCACAGGCATTCCGCCCAAGGGCAAGGCGGATGCGGAGAATCGCGCCTTGTCGGTGGGTACCTATGTGTCGCCGAAGCTGTTTATCGAATATGAAAGCGGCCTCGGCGACCAGTCCAACAAGGTCAAGATGCGCTACGACCTCACCAAGCGCATCGAACTCCAGACCGAGACCGGCAACAGCCCGGGTGCGGATATCTTTTACAATTTCGAGAATTAATCAGAATTTCGCGCCGAGGACCCTTGCATCCTGCGCTAGCACAGTGTTGGCCCAGGGAGGCAGGCCCTTGGTCCTTGGCCCCCGGCGATCATGACCATGCAATCGACCCAATGCCTAAGAATCTTGGCGGCCCGCTTGTCGTGCTTGACCTGCGCGCTGACAACGGGCATGGTCGTCGCGGCTGAGCCAACTGAGCTCAATACCATCGCACCCGCGGTCATCGCCTTTGACCTTGCCGGCATTGACCAAGACGGCCTCATTGGCCCGCGGGAGGGCAAGCGCGCCGTCGACTATGAGTATTGCATCCCGAATGATTCCGACGCCGCGGCCGAGGTGCGCGCCATCGATCCCAGCGCCCGCATCATGGCTGGCTCCAGCGGACGCATTGGCTGCCGCGCGGATCAGTTGCTGGTGTTGGGCAATACCCACCAGCTAGGGTTTCGGCGCGTGCTGCGGCTACTTGCCGAGCTGCCCTATGTGGATCGGATCGAGCAGGCATTCTTTGAATAGCCGGCAACCGATGCCGACGGGCGGCTGATGCCGAGGTTTAAGTTGCTTAGGCCGCGGCATTGGCCGGCCTGGTTGGCGGTCGGGCTATTTCGTCTGCTGGCGCTGTTGCCGTTTCGCTGGCAGGCGGGCCTAGGTCAAGGGCTCGGCCGGCTCGGCTATCGGTTTGCGGGCGGACGTAGCAAAGTCGCTCGCGTCAATCTGCGCATCTGCTTGCCGGAACTCTCCGATGCCGCGCGTGAAGAACTGTTGCGAGAACACTTTGGCTGGCTCGGACAAGCCGCGGTCTGCCAAGGAATGAGCTGGGCCGCGTCGGCGAAGCGGCTGCGGCGCATCGTGCATATCCGCAATCGCCAATTCATCGATCGCTGTATCGCGGACAAACGCCCCGTGATCCTGCTGGTCCCGCATTTTCTGGGCCTGGAGCTAGGCGGTACCGGGTTTACCGCGCTGGTGCATCCAGGCATGTATATGTACCAACGCATCCGCAGCCCGGTCATTGATGCCACGGTCAAGCATGGCCGTACTCGTTTCGGCAGCATCCCGGTGGAACGTCACGATGATCTGCGCGGGCTGGTTCGCGAAATGAGGCGCGGGACCCCGTTCTTTTATCTGCCCGATCAAGACCCGGGTCGGCGGCGCGGCCTGTTCGTGCCCTTTTGTGGGGTTCCCGCCGCGACGGTGCCGACGCTGGGGCGCATCGCGCGGCTGGCCAACGCGGTGGTGATTCCCACCTTCGCTCGTTTTCTGCCGCGAGGCGAGGGTCTGGAGCTCATCTTCGATCCACCAATAGAAGCCTTCCCGAGCGGTGATCCCAAGACAGATACGGCGCGGATGAATCGGGTCATCGAGGCCCGCCTGCGAGATATGCCGGGGCAGTATTTCTGGGTACACCGGCGCTTTAAGACCAGACCTGAGGGCGAACCGCCGCTGTACCCCGAATCCTTTCGCCGACGGCGGCGCAAGGCCAAAGGTCGGCGGCAGCTCGACGCGGCCAGCAAACAGCGGGGCCAACATGGCTGATCAAGCGGACAACCCGGTGCCGCAAGCCGTGGCCCCCTGGTTGCTCTGCTTCGGCCGTCCGCGAGACTGGCTGATCGGCACGGCCCTGCTGGTCGCGCTGTTCGTCGCCGTTGATCAGGGGGTCGGCTGGGCAACGCTGTTGTCACCCTGGCTCAGATTGTCCCCATGGGTACCGTTGGTGGCCTTTGTGCTGACCGCTCTGAGCTATCTGTTGCGGGCGGTGCGTGTCTATGACTTCTTTGGCGCACCGATGCAAGGGCGGTTCATCACCGTGCTGCGGCTGTCCGTGCTGCACAACAGCGCCAATAACCTGCTGCCCATGCGCGCGGGGGAAATGGTGTTTCCTTGGCTGATGCGGCGCTATTTCGGGCACGGCTTCCTTGCCGCCGGGGCCTCGTTGCTCTGGATCAGATTGATGGACCTGCATGTGCTGGGGCTCGCTGGGCTGCTGGTCCTTTGGCTGCGTGATCCGGCCTGGCTTTGGCCGCTCGCGGCCTCGATCTGGATTGCCTTGCTGCCGATCACAGCCAAGCTCATCGCCTTTGCGACCGACAAACCGACCGGCAGTGGGCGCCTGTGGCGCATCGTGGGTTTCGTCGCTCAAGCTGGTCCGGCGCGCCCGCGTCTGATCGCGCGCCTGTACCTCTGGACCGCGCTCTGCTGGCTATTCAAGCTTCTGGCGTTCGCCCTGGTGCTACGACACTTCGTCGCGGTGGAGTTCTGGCAGGTCTTGGCTGGCGTGCTGGGGGCGGAATTGTCCAGCGTGTTGCCGTTCCACGGGATTGCCGGCGCTGGCTCCTACGAACTGGCCGCGGTGGTGGCGATGGTACCCTTTGGCGTCAGCCCGTCAGCGGCGCTCACCGGCGCCGTTAATCTCCACCTCTTTCTTCTCGGCATGACATTGATTCTGGGATTGTTTGCGCTGATCATCCCGCGGGCGGACAGACGGGTGGCCCCCGACTCGCCAGGCGACGCCTAGGACCGATGGAAACAAGACGCCAGTTAGCGGGTTTCGACCCTCCGACTGGAAATTGCCTTTGGCGGGCTCGATGTCTCGTTTTCGACACTGACATCAACAGAGGTCAACAACCTCGTGACAGACAAATTCCCCTGCCCCTGTTGCGGGCACCTAGTGCATGATCAGGTGCCGGGGTTCCATCAGGTCTGCCCCATCTGCGGCTGGGAAGACGACCTGACACAGCTGCGATTTCCGACAATGCCAGGCAGCAGCAACACCGTCAGCCTGGCCGAGGCGCAGCAGAACTATCGCGCGTACGGGGCCTCCGAGCGGCGCAATCGGGGCCACACCCGGACACCGGTCGAAGGCGAACCGCTTGAGCAGACCTGGCGCCCCCTAGACCCAGCCCAGGACAACGTCGAACGGCCCAACCGCGGCGCCAGTTACGCCGACTCCTATCCCTGGCCCGATACCACGGTCCTGTACTACTGGCGCAGCACCTATTGGCGGCGTCTTGCAAGTTGAACCTCCCGCGGCCCGAGTTCCAAGATCGGGCTGGAGCGATCAGAATTAGCGCCTGATGAAGCGGCCTCTTGCCATCCTGATAGACGGGTAATCTTAGATTGTGAAAACAACGATGATCCTGTAAAGGGGCGAACAAGGAGGCGTTTTGCGACTACGACATTTGCGACGTCGACAGCGACAGCAGCGTTACCAATGCCGACATCATCGGGATCTTCCGCAATCGCAATACGCTGGTCGATTCACCCGGCGCCGCCAACAGCGGTGATTGCCTGCCGGACGGTGTGCTGACGGGTTCACAGGTTCTGGTTTGCGTTCCGACTGTTTTAATCGGACAATCCGCGCTGCGCAACGCTTGTTCTACCCGTCATCATTCCCCGTCGCTTTTACATCGTTTTCATGCCAATGATCACCAGTGGGCGGCAGTGGAAATACCGGTGTTTACAGCAACGCCGTCAATTTCGGGTCGATCAGTGTCCTGGATCTGAGCGGCGGCGCGGGTACGCAGGATTTCAACGACCTCTAGACGCTGCAAACACCGCGGCCTTTTACCTTGGCGAGCATCACCTTTGAGGTGTTGCCCTTTCTCCCTCCCCGAACAGAAACCTTGTTACAACTGATGGACGATCTCGAGGTCTTACCCAACGATGCGGAAGCCGCGGATGTCCTCGCCGAGCGGCAGCGCCATCGCGCCGACGCTGAGCAAACCCGCGCAGATGCTAAGCGGGCACGTGCCGAAACCGAGCATGCGAGGGCTGAGGCGGAACGGGCGCGGGCGGAGCGGGAACTTGCGCGTCTACGAGCCTCGCTCGAAGGCAAAGGCTAGCGCGGCGGTCCGGAAGCTGAGGTTGAAGATCGTCCTCGCCCCAAATGCCCTGAAAGGGAGTTGCACGGCCAGCGCGGCCGCCGCGGCGATGGCTGCCGGCATCGCTCGCGTGCTGCCGGATGCTGATTTGGTCCAGGTGCCGGTGGCGGACGGCGGCGACGGGCTGGCCGATGTCGTCACCCATGTCCTGTCCGCGCAACCGCATCGCTATCGCGTCAGCGGTCCGCGGTTTGATCCGCTCGACGCCGAGTTGGCCTGGCTGGCCGATTCGCGTACGGCCGTCATCGAGATGGCGTTGGCTAGCGGGCTTGCGCTGCTGGCCGAGACTGAGCCTGATCCGGCCAGGACAACAACGCTCGGTACCGGTGAGCTGATGCGCCATGCGATGGAACTCGGCGCGGAGAAGCTGGTGGTCGGCATCGGCGGCAGCGCCACCAACGACGGCGGCATCGGCATGGCCAGGGCGCTGGGCTATCGGTTTCGGGACGTGGCAGGGGAGCCCGTCCTTCCGGTCGGCGACAATCTGGCGCTGATCGAGCGCATCGACGCCGTCGGTGTCGATGCGCGCCTCGCGGACCTGCGTATCGAGGCCATCTGCGATGTCGACAACCCCCTGACCGGTCCCAACGGCGCGGCACATGTCTACGGGCCGCAGAAGGGCGCGGGACCGGAACAGGTGGCGCTGCTTGATGCCGGCCTCGCGCACTTGGCGGACCTGATTCAGCGCGATTTGGGTGTTGATGTGCGCGACATCCCCGGTGCCGGTGCCGCTGGCGGCCTCGGTGCCGGTTTGCTCGCCTTCTGCGGTGCCGAGCTTCGCCCCGGCGCCGAGGTGGTGCTCGAACTGGTGGCGTTGGATCGGCATCTCGTCGGCGCCGATCTGGTGCTGACCGCCGAGGGCCGCATTGATGCTCAGACCCGTTTTGGCAAGGCACCTGGTGCGGTCGCCGCCCATGCCGCTCGGCTCGGGGTTCCCTGCATTGCGATCGCCGGGAGCATCGGCGACAATAGCACCTCGCTGCATGATGCAGGCATCGTCGCCCTGTTTAGTTTGTGTTCCGGGCCGATGACGCTGCAACAGGCCCAAACCCAGGCCCAGACCCTGCTCGCAGGCGCCGCCGAGCAAACCGTTCGCGCCTTCTTGGCCCGTCAGTAGGAGCGCAGCCCCCGGCGCGACCGATCGCCAGCCGGTAGGCGCGACCGCAACGGGCCCTGGATGACCTGGGCGGGCCGCGCGATCGCGGCGAGGCGCCGCTCCTACCGGGGCGTGGTCGCGATCAGCATGACAAGTCGCAAACTTAATAACCAGAATTTACATAATTGTGTTTTCAAATATTGAGTAGAGAGATAGAGTTCGAGACAAGACTGACCAAGTTGGTCAATAATTTGCCGCTTTCGCTACGGATCGAGCGTTCCTGCCCGATTGCTTTCAGGTTTGCGGCATTGCTATAGCATTGTGGAGCCCCCCATGACCGCCAATCTCACCCGCGAACAGCAGATCCAGGCCATTGAGAAAGACTGGGCCGAAAACCCGCGTTGGACCGATGTCGAGCGAGGTTACAGCGCCGCCGATGTGGTCCGCCTGCGTGGCAGCATTCAGCCCGAGCATACCTATGCGCGTCGGGGCGCCGAGAAGCTCTGGAGCCTGGTGCACGGCGACGCGAAGAAGGGCTACGTCAACTGTATGGGCGCGATCACCGCCGGCCAGGCAATGCAGCAAGCCAAGGCTGGGGTTGAGGCCATCTATCTGTCTGGCTGGCAGGTAGCGGCCGACGGCAACACCTCCGAGACCATGTATCCCGACCAGTCGTTGTATGCCTACGACTCGGTGCCGACCATGGTGCGGCGCATCAACAACACCTTTAAGCGGGCTGACGAGATTCAGTGGTCGAAGGGAGTCGGCCCCGGCGACGACGGTTACATCGACTACTTTTTGCCCATCGTGGCGGACGCCGAGGCCGGTTTTGGTGGTGTGCTGAATGCCTTCGAGTTGATGAAGAATATGATTGGCGCTGGCGCCTCAGGTGTGCATTTCGAAGACCAACTGGCCGCGGTGAAAAAGTGCGGTCACATGGGCGGCAAGGTGTTGGTGCCGAGCACCGAGGCGGTGCAAAAACTGGCCGCCGCGCGTCTGGCCTCCGATGTCATGGGCGTGCCGACCCTATTGCTGGCCCGTACCGATGCCGAGGCGGCCACTTTGATGACCTCTGATGTCGATGCCAACGATAAGCCCTTCTTGACCGGTACACGCACAGCTGAGGGCTTCTACCAGGTCAAAAACGGGCTGGAGCAGGCCATTAGTCGCGGCCTGGCCTATGCGCCCTTTGCAGACTTGGTCTGGTGCGAGACCGGCACGCCCGACCTAGGCTTCGCGCGCGAATTTGCCCAAGCGGTGCTGGAGAAAAACCCGAATAAGCTGCTGGCCTACAACTGCTCGCCGTCGTTTAACTGGAAGAAAAATCTCGACGACGAGACCATCGCCAAGTTCCAAGACGAACTGGCCGGCATGGGCTACAAGTACCAGTTCATCACCCTCGCGGGCATCCATAACATGTGGTACAACATGTTCGATCTGGCCTACAGCTATGCCCGCGGTGAGGGTATGAAGCACTATGTTGAGAAGGTGCAGGAACCGGAGTTTGAGGCCCGCGACCGCGGCTACACCTTCGTCTCCCATCAGCAAGAGGTGGGTGCAGGCTACTTCGATGACGTGACCACCACCATCCAGGGCGGCGTCTCCTCGGTCACGGCACTGACCGGCTCCACGGAAGAACAACAGTTCTGAGGCCGCGGGCCGAGGCACCTGCCTCGGCCTCACCGTTGAGCAAATCTTCACCCATTGACCCGAACCCCCTAATTTAGCCGAACCTTCAATTGCGCCAACCGCCGATTGAGCCAATCTCCCTAATTGAGTTAACCCCTAGACAGAGCAAACCCGCCATGACCTTCAGCACGGCCGATCTCTACGATCAATTCGAAGAGCAACTTGCCGTCTGCGAGCCCATCTTCTCAGACTTTGGCGGCAAAGAGACCTTTTGCGGCCCCGCGGTCACGGTCAAGTGTTTCGAGGACAACTCGCGCATTAAAGAGGCGCTGGCGCAGCCGGGAGAGGGCAGGGTACTGGTTGTCGATGCGGGCGGCTCCGCGCGTTGCGCGATGCTCGGTGACCTAATTGCCGAGAATGCCGTCACCAACGGCTGGGCCGGTGTCATCATTGATGGTTGCGTGCGCGATACCGCTCGGCTAGCGGAGATGGATCTCGGGGTCAAGGCGCTCGGCGCGATCCCGCGCAAGAGTACGCGACGCGGCGAAGGTCAGCGCGACCTGCCGATCATCATGGGCGGCGTGCATGTGCGCCCGGGGGACTGGGTCTACAGCGACGCGGACGGCGTTATAGTCGCCCCCCCTGGCCTAGTGTGATGAGCCACGGAAACCCGTCCTCGGACGCGAGGAGCTACTGCCTGCCGAGCGGCGCCCCACTGACCTCGGTGCTGATGCCCCGCCCGCACCGCCGCGCGCCCTTTGTGCTTTGGCCTTCAGCCCTTGTTCCTGCGCCGACCGAGCGCATCAAGCCCCCAAAAACCAGCGAGCTCGGCCCAAGACGACACACTGGAGGCCAGACCTCAAACGGCGCGTCTGATGGCCTGGGTTGAAGCCAAGCAACTCGCCGAGGCCATCCTCGACGGCTTTGATCGCCACTATCGGCTGTTTCGCGAGATTACCGGCGGTGCCCGCCAGCATTTTGAGCAGGCTGATTGGAGCGCTTGGCAGCGCGCCGCCCGCGAGCGTATCGGTTTCTACGACCAACGCGTCATCGAGACCACGGCGATGCTGCGCCGCGAGGCCCATTTGCACGAACCCGGGCACCAACTCTGGAAGCGAGTCAAGACCGAGTACTCCCGTCTACTGCCACTGCATCACCAACCGGAACTGGCCGAGACCTTTTACAACTCGGTGTTCTGCCGGTTGTTCGACCGGCGCTACTACAATAATGCCTATATCTTCGTCTGGCCGATGCTGTCCACTGAGCATATAGAGGCGGAGGTGCCCATCTTCCGGCCCTATTATCCGGCCCGCGACGGTTTTGCGCGGGTACTTTGGAACTTGCTGGAAGACTTGAATTTTCGTGTCCCGTTCCGCGACCGTCGGCGCGATATCCGCAATCTGATGCGAGCCGTTCGCGAGCGCTTTCCGGCCAACCGGGCGCGACACCAGAACTTCCAACTCGCCGTGCTCTCCGAGCCGTTCTTTCGCAACAAGGCTGCCTATGTGATCGGCAAGGTCATTAACGGTGCTCAGCAGATCCCATTCGTGATCCCGATCCTGAACGACGCGGACGGACCCAAATGTCAGGGTGGCCTCTACGTCGATACCCTGTTAAGCGGCGAAGACGACATCTCCAACATCTTTAGCTTCTCGCGTGCCTATTTCATGGTCGATACCGAGGTGCCCGCGGCGATCGTCGACTTCCTACGGCCGCTGATGCGGCATAAGGGCAAGGCTGAGCTGTATACGGCCATTGGCCTGCAAAAATTTGGTAAGGCGGAGTTCTACCGCGACTTCCTCAAACATTTGCGCTACTCCAGCGACCAGTTCGTGATCGCACCCGGCATCCGCGGCATGGTCATGTGCGTGTTTACGCTGCCGTCTTTTCCCTATGTGTTTAAGGTGATCAAGGATCGCTTCCCGCCGCCTAAGGATATGACCCGTGCTCAGGTGATGGACAGGTATCAGTTGGTCAAGATGCACGACCGTGTCGGGCGCATGGCCGACTCCTGGGAGTATTCGCATGTCGCGTTCCCACGGGTGCGCATCTCCGACGAGCTGATCACCATGTTGCGTGACGAATGCGCTGGCAGCATTGCGCAGGTGGAGGACCAGTTCATCGTCAAGCACCTCTATATCGAGCGGCGTTTGTCGCCGTTGAACATGTACCTGGCCAGCGCCGACGAAGACGACATTGCCCACGCCGCCGCCGAGTACGGCGACGCCATCAAGCAGCTCGCCGCCGCCAACATCTTTCCCGGCGATTTTTTGTTCAAGAACTTCGGTGTTACACGCCGAGGTCGTGTCGTGTTTTACGACTACGACGAGCTCTGTTATCTGACCGAGTGTAAGTTCCGCGATATCCCTCCGCCGCCATTTCCTGAGATGGAATTTTCTGAAGATGCCTGGTACACGGCGTCCCCCGGCGATGTCTTTCCGGAAGAGTTCGAGACCTTTCTGCTCACCGACCCCCGCTTTCGTAAGGCATTTCGGCCCTTGCACCGGGATCTCTTCGACCCCGCCTGGTGGCGGGCGCGTCAGGACGCGATCCTGGAAGGAAAGGTCGAGGACGTGTTTCCCTATCCGGTGGAACGCCGCTTCGGCTGAACAGCTGACGGACCAGAATCAGCGACGCGACCGGGGCCCTTCGGCTTCGGTCAAAAAACGGTCGACGGAAAGATCGTCGAAGGCCGAACTGCGACAGATCACGAGATCCCAGCGTTTTAACTGATTCAGGGCGTTGCGGAATCGGGTTAGCGGTTGAACGCCCGTGCGACCAAGACGCGTTTGTTATACGATGCTTCCCGTCAATGGTCGCCGGAAGCGCGTTTTGAAGACTGCTAGCATAGCCTATCGCGTCGCGGATTTCCTGCGTCGCTATGCGCCATTTCAGTATCTGACCGACAGCGAACTGCTTGAACTGGTCGCTGGCGGGCGTGTGATTTTCCACGAGAATGCCGAGTTGGTGTTCGAGCAGGGACGCAAGCGCTCGCGCTACGTCTATGTGATTCAACAAGGCGCGGTGAGGCTGGTGGACGTGCATCCCGATGGTGAGTTGTTGCGCGACGTTCGCGGCGAGGGCGACCTGTTGGGGATTGGACGTTTTCTTGGCATCGATGAGCACGTCTACACGGCGCGCACCGAGACCGACGTAATCCTGTATGCGTTGCCAGCGGACCTGTTTTGGACCCAAATCAAACGACACCCGCGGGCGAGCCGATTCCTTGCGGCCTATTTCACGGCGGCCATTGCGCCGTCGGATCTGGAGACGGAGCTACCGCGCAGCGACCAACTGCGACTTGGTCGGCGGCCCGTGGACTGGATGACGCGTCGGGTTCAGCCGGCTCCCACCTTCGTGCTCTGTCCGGCGGATACACCATTGCGCGCGGTTGCCGAGCAGATCGCGGCGCAGGGGGTGGAAGCAGCGGCGGTGACCAGTGGTGACGGTGAGCTCGGCCTGATCACACCACGCATGCTCAGCGACCATGTCGCTGCCGGTCATCTGTCCGCGGACGCACCGGCGCGTGCGCTGATGCGCAGCGTGAATGCAGTGTCCAAACCAGGGCAGGAGGCCGGCAGCTATCTGACGCAAATGCTCCAATTTCAAACCGAGCATCTGCTGTTGACCAGCAACGGGAAACTCGACGGGCCGCTGGTAGGCCTCGTCTCGCGCCGCGATCTGACGCGCGCCGAGGGCGCCGCATCCTTAGCCATCGTGGCGGACATGGCGTCCGCCACCTGCATCGGGGAACTGGCGCAGCTTCGCGTTCAGGGCGAGGCGGTCATCGCCGCCGGTCTGTCCGGACCGGAGTCGGTCCGCTGGTTGGCGCCCATCTCGGGGGCCTTCGATGCCGCCGTGCTGCGACGAGTGGTCGGCCTGGTGGAAGGGGCGCTGGCGCAAGATGGTATTGAAAACCCGGACCTCGACCACTGTTGGGTCTTTTTCGGCTCCGCCGGGCGCAGCGAGTTGCTGACCCTGTACGATCTCGATCATGGTCTGGTCTATGATGAGCCCGCGCCGGATCAGCGCCGCCAGGCCCGCGGTTACTTCTTGGAGCTCGGTCGGCGAGTCAGCGCCGCGTTGGCGGCCTGCGGCTTCGTCACCACCGCCAAGGCCATCGTCTCCGGACACCAGAGCGCCTGCCGCTCGGTCGGCGAATGGGAGCGCGCCTTCGGCAACTGGATTCGCGATCCGCTGAAGAGCTGCGTCTATCGCGCGACGTCGTTCTTCGACCTACGCCCCGTGCACGGCGATTGTCGTCTCGTTGAGCGGCTGGAGCGGCATATTCAAGGTGAGGAGGATCGCAATCCGGGCTTCGTGCCCTTGCTGGTCAATGACTCCATGGCCAATTTGCCGCCGTTGACCTTTTTCCGTGGCTTGGTCATCGACGATGAAGGCGGTTATACCGAGATCCTGGACCTGCAACGCGCCACGCTACAGCCGGTCGTCGACATCGCTCGCGCGCTGGCGCTCGACTGTGGCGCGCATCAAAGCAACTGCGAGGAGCGGGGTACCTTGGCGCGGCTGCGAGCACTGGCGCCGGAAGACGAAGCCGCCGCGCTGTTGATTGAAGAGACCGCCGCCGCCTTCGGCAATGCGCTCTATCATCGTGCCCGCACCGGCCTGACTGCCGGTACCGACGGCAGCCGGGTTGATCCGTCCAATCTTACGCGCTTGGAGCAAAATCTGCTCAAGTCTGGCTTTCGTACCGTGCTGCGGCTGATGGAGTACATGGGCAAGCGTTACGGGATCGAGCCAAGGCGATGATTCAGCCGGCGGGATTCTGGACAGACATGGCCTCTGAATTGACCGTGGCGTTGATCATTGCGCTGTTGGCGATCGGCACATTGCTGGCGTTGGTCTACTGGGTCGGCCGGCGCAACCGCGTCGTGGCCGATGATCCGGCCCTCTGGAGCGGTCGCGACTATCCCTGTCCGCAATGCGGCGCGCCGATGCGGCAAGGCTGGGTGATGCTCGGCAAAGGCGCGATTTGGTCCGAACGCGCCGCCGGCAGGCCGGGCGCCTTTGCCCATATCGGCCAGGCCCTGCCCAATACCATCAGCATGCAGCTTAAACCCGCCGCAAATATGGCCTGGCGCTGCGACGCATGCCGCATCTTGACCATCGATCACGACAAGCTGGTGCGCTCCTGATCCGAACAACGCCGGTAGGAGCGGCGCCTTCGCCGCGACCCCCGCGACCCCCGCCCTCCCGGCCCCCCGCGCAGCGGCAAATTACACGGCAAGACGCGAGCAACGGCTCCCAACGCTCATCGGCGGCACCGAGATCATGATTGGGGCGGTTCCGGCCACCAGGTCGCGCCGGGGCGGCGCTCCTACCGGACGATGTCGGTGACGCGCCAGATCGGGCCGTTCAGTCCGAGTACCACATGGGTCTCGCCGCCGAGCTTGCCGAGGCGGATCACGAACCGGTTCCAAGACTCGAAAAAGGCAAAGTCGACGGCGGCTGTAAGATAGGCTGGACGATTGTCGGTCGCCCGCTCCGCCGCGGCGCGCAGCGTCGTCCCGACCCATTCGTCGGTGATGGCCTGGGACAAGGCGCCGTCGCCCAGCACCTTGAGGTTAGCCGCCAACCAGGCGATGACAAGCTCACTGTCACCGTCGCCCTGCGGTACGAATGGCTGAATGCCGTCGTTGAGCCGTGCCTTGTAATGCTGCTGAATCGCGCTAAGATCGACAAAGGGCGTGACCGCTTTCGGATCGGAGACCGCCAGCGCCGTGTCAAGGCGGAAGATCGTGTAATACGGCCAGAGGGCGTAGCCGACGACGGTCAAGAGAAAGAGATAGGCGAGGCTGCGGGCCATGATGACATCTACTTGCGAACTGGAACACCAAAGCACCTATTGTAGGGCCGTCGCATGATCCCTGTGGTGCCGGTTGCCAGCCGCAGCGCGGGCGACCTCCGTTGTCAAACCAGAATTGTCAAGCCAGCCGGGTTATCCATACGTGTCAAAGAGCGATGATAACTAACCCGGTCACCGATGGGCTGCAGGTCTACCTGGTCGGTGGTGCCGTGCGCGACGGGCTCTTGGGGTTGCCGGTACGCGAGCATGATTTCGTCGTGGTCGGCGCCACGCCAGCGGAGATGCTTAGGCGCGGTTTCAAGCAAGTGGGCAAAGATTTCCCCGTCTTCCTGCATCCCGAGAGCAAAGCCGAGTATGCCTTGGCGCGCACCGAGCGCAAGACCGCGCCCGGCTACCACGGCTTCGCGGTGCATGCGGACCCGGACGTGACCCTGGCGCAGGACCTGGAGCGGCGCGATCTTACCGTCAATGCGCTGGCGCAGGCGGCGGACGGCAGCATTTTCGATCCCTACGGTGGCCTGGCTGATCTAGAGCGGCGTCTACTGCGTCATGTCTCGCCGGCCTTTGCCGAAGACCCGGTGCGTATCCTGCGCGTGGCGCGTTTTGCCGCGCGATACGCCGGTTTCGGCTTCCGCGTCGCCGATGAGACCCTGACGCTGATGCGCGAGATGGTACAGGCCGGCGAGGTCGATGCGCTGGTGCCTGAGCGGGTCTGGCAGGAGATGGCGAAGGCGCTAGCCGAGCCATTCGATCAGTCTAGGCCATGGGCGCGCCCGTCGCGTTTTTTCGAGGTGCTGCGTTGCGTTGGTGCGCTGGCACGCCTGCTGCCCGAGTTGGACCGGCTCTGGGGCGTGCCGCAGCCGCCCAAATGGCATCCTGAGGTGGATACCGGCGTGCATGTCATGCTGGTGGTGGATATGGCTGCGCGCCTATCGGACGACACCGAGGTCCGCTTCGCCGCGCTGTGTCACGACCTCGGCAAGGGCACCACGCCAGCGCATATCCTGCCCAGCCACCACGGCCACGAGGAACGCAGCGTGACGCTTTTGGACGATGTCTGCGTGCGTTTTCGGATACCTAAGCGCTATCGCGATCTGGCCCGTATCACCGCCCGCTATCACGGCAAGGTGCACAAGGCCGACCAACTCAAGACGACCACGCTGCTGAAGCTATTCGAGGGATGCGATCTGTTTCGCCGTCCCGACCGTTTCGAACAAATGCTGATTGCCTGCGAGGCCGACTTTCGTGGTCGTACCGGGTTTGAAGACCGCGACTATCCGCAGATCGATCTGTTGCGCCGTTGCGCCGACGCGGCCCGCTCACTAACCGTCGGCACCATCGCGGCCAGCGCGCCGACGCCAGCGCAGATACCAGAACGTATCCGCCGTGCCCGGCTCGCTGCCATTGCCTCTGCGCGATCCTCGGCTGCGAGCTAGCCGCAAAATGGCGCTAAAGATTGCCCCCTTAGCGGCCCCCAGAACGGCCCCCAGAACGGCTCTCAGCACGGCTCTCAGCACGGCTCTCAGCACGGCTCTCAGCACGGCTCTCAGATGGGTCCTTTAAACCGCCCTCGGATATACCCCAAGGCCCGGCTGATGGGCAGCTCGATATTCGACGGGCCGTTGCGGATCAAGAAGGATTCACCTTGCTTATGGCGCAGAAAGGTGGGCGCGTCTGCTTGTTCGCATTCGACCGCTGCGATCTGACGCTCGCCGAGTTGAAACAGCTCGAAGCGCAGAAAGCGCGCGTACTCCGGTCCCAGGTGTTGGTTGATCAGGTTCTTGAAATGTAGTCGACACTTGTCGTCGTTAGCGAAGGCGTCGGCCTCTAGTCCCAGTACCTCGCCGTTATCGGCAACGCCCATCAGCAAGATGCCGCCCTCGGTGTTCAAGAAAGCCGCCACCCCCTTGAGCCAGGACAGCTCGATCTCCTTGCCCGGCTTGCCGGTGTGTAGATTGGTGCGCATCGTGGACTTGAATTCCAGGTGCGTGCCCTCGCCGCGACCTATCAGGTCGTAGAGGTCCGTCTCCGGCTCGGCGCGGCTGATCGCGAGCTTGGGCAGGTCGCGTAGCTGACGGCTATAGTTGCGCACCAGCCGCAACGCCAAGCCAATGCCAAGGGCGAGAATGGCGATTCCAGCGACGACAAAGCGGTGCCAGCGCTTTTGCAGCACGCCCAGTGTCTGCGAGGTCGGCATCGCGACGCCCACCCAAGCGGTGCTGTCTTGGTTGTGAAAGGGTAAAAAGCCACCCCACCAGCGTTGCCCGCCGCTCTCGAAGTTGACCAATGTATCGACTGGTTCATCGGCCGCGCGCCAAGCGGCGATTGCTTCAAAGGCCAGCGTGCCCCCCTGCTGCTGTTCGGCACTGTAAAAGCCGGCGCCTTGTGCATCGTCCGCCTGGCCGTTATAGACGCCGCCATCGGAGCTGAACAAAAAGCCGCGGCCGCCCGTGCCCGGTGCTAGTTGGTCGATGGTGGCGATGATGCGCTCCAGGGTCACGTCAAAGCCGCTCACCAACAGCGTCCCGCCGTCGCGCCAAGCAATGGAGAGGGTTATGCCTGGAACCTCCAGGTCATGGAATCGATACGGCGGGCTCCAGGTCAGCGCGCCGTCCTGGTCGGACGCCGGCAGGGCCTTTAACTTGGCGGCCGCCAGGCTGAACCAGGGCCGCTCGCGGGGTTCGTAGTCCATGCTGACCCTGGTTGACTCCAGCGGTTTACCGTCAGCCGCCCAGAAGGTGCGCTTAAATTGCGGTGCAGCGCCGGTCTCGGCCCGTCGCGTTCGGGTCAGCCAGCGAGTGTCATCGTGACGCAGGTAATACTCGGTGCCTTGGTCGTCGGCAAAAATGGCGCCAGCGATCTGATCGATATGGGCCAATGGCGGCATCAGCTGCGCGTTCAGTGCGCGGGTGTCCGCTGGGGTCAGGTTATTGCCGCGCAGCGCGTCACGGGTGATCAGCAACTGCTGTTGCACCGGCGTCAGCAGCGAGCGCACTTCGTCGCTCATCAGCGCCGTCGCGGCGCCGATGCGTGCCTTGGCGACGTCCTGCTTCAGGTCATTGATCAACAGCGCACTGGCTGCGACCAGCGCGCCTACCGTGATCAATACCAGCAGCACCAAATCGCGGAACAGTCGACCGCGGATTGGGCCAAGGGTTAGGTGCATGGGGGATCGGGTTGCCATGCCGCGGCATTATGCTGAAAATCGCGACGCCGTGCGCGCCCCTGGCCTGCCTCAGCCCTTGGTCGGCGAACAAGAACTGCTTCAGACCCCGGCGTCGATCGGCGTCAGCCAGTCGCGGTGCTCGGCGAGCCGACCGTGGGCGGCGTCGAAGAACAGGGCCTGCAGGCGCTCGGTGACGGGGCCGCGGGCGCCGCTGCCGATGGCGCGGCCGTCGACCTCGCGGATCGGCGTGACCTCGGCGGCGGTGCCGGTGAAAAAGGCCTCGTCGGCGATGTAGACCTCGTCGCGCGTGATGGGCTTTTCGACCACCTCGATGCCGGCTTCTTGCGCCAGGGTGATGATGGAGCGGCGAGTGATGCCGTCGAGCGCGGCGGTCAGCTCGGGGCTGTAGAGCACGCCGTCGCGGACGATGAAGACGTTCTCGCCGCTGCCTTCCATGACGAAGCCGGTATGGTCGAGCATCAGCGCCTCGTCGTAGCCGTCGCGGGTGGCCTCGCGGTAGGCGAGCAGGGAGTTCATGTAGTTGCCGGTGGCCTTGGCCCGACACAGGGTGATGTTGACGTGGTGGCGGCTGAACGACGACACCCGCACGCGCACCCCGTGCTCCAGGGCGGCGGCGCCGAAGTAGGGGCCCATGCGCCAGGCGGCCATGAAGCAGCGGGCCTTGAGGCCGCCAGCGCCGTCTTGGTGCCAGTCGTCGACGACGCCGTCGGTGTTGGCATCGTCCGCATGCAGGCCGAGCCCGTCGACGCCGCAGTAGAGCACCACGCGCAGGTAGCCGGCGGACAGCCCGCTCGCCTGCACCGTCAGGCGTTGCGCGGCGATGAGCTCGTCGAAACCGTAGGGCAGGTCGATGCCGAGGATGTGGGCCGAGTCGAACAGGCGGCGGGTGTGGTCTTGCAGCCGAAACAGGGCGCTGCCGCCGTCGGCGGCATAGGCGCGCAGGCCCTCGATAACGCCGAGGCCATAGTTGAGGCTGTGGTTCATCACGTGGGTGCGCGCCGCCGCCCAGTCCTGCAGCTCGCCGTCGTGCCAGATCAGTCCGCGTTTGTTGCCCATGGAATGTTTGTCTCGGTGAACATGTCGCGCGCCAGACTGCCGCATTGCGCGTGTCGGGGCAAGGGCGGGGCTTGGCAAAGCGAAGCCCAAGTTTGGCTAGCACAACAAAGCAACGCCCCCTGGCGGGTGAGCCTGTGCGACCATCCGCGGTTGCTACCTGGGTTGCCCGGCCCCTGGTCCGGCTTCTAGTCCGGCGGCCTCGCGGCATTGTTTTCCATCGGGGCCAACTGCCATCGGGGTCAACTGCCATCGGGGCCAACTGCCATCGGGGTCAATTGCCATCGGGGTCAATTGCCATTGGGGTCAACTGTTGGTCGCTTGCGGTTGCGGCGGCTATGATTCCGATCCCGGCGGGAGATTCGCAAAGCGTCGACCGCTTCTGCGCTAGCCTG
>JGI12048J13642_10446178_pt1 | contig 70096 bp, 46 predicted proteins | sample ElkSlonscriptome_16_FD_13642 | JGI IMG/M metagenome (IMG submission 13642)
TGTTTTATTTCTTTAGTTCTATCCATGGAAGTCATTTTCATTATTAATCAAACTAAAGGCAAAAACTCTACCGGAAGGCGGGTAGAGAATAGATAAAAAAAGCCACACACCTTATTTAGGTGTGTGGCTTTATGTGGAGAATACCGGATTCGAACCGGTGACCTCTACACTGCCAGTGTAGCGCTCTAGCCAACTGAGCTAATTCCCCGAGGAGGCGCGAAATTAGAGTAATCTTCCTTTTTAGACAAACTTGTTGTCGCTTATCTTCGGCAAATGATCAGGAATATAATTTTTGACCTCGGGGTTGTACTTCTCGATGTGAACTACAGTGATACGATCAGAGCTTTTTCTGACCTTGGATTGAGAAATGCAGAGGAGGCTTTTTCCAAGCATCGACAGGATGAATTTTTTCGGAGATATGAAAGAGGGTTGATGAGCTCCGATGAGTTTTTAATGGGATTGGCCAAACGGATGAAGCTGGCAAATCACGACCTTCTCAGGTCGGCGTGGTGCGAAATGCTTGGTGAACTCCCCCTTTATAAGTTCGAGTTGCTTCAAAAATTGAGTAAGTCGCACAAGTTGTTTGTTTTATCTAATACAAATGAAATTCACCAAGAATGGTTTGAGAGAAAGATTGATGAACAATTTGGTTGGACTGGTTTTCAGAAATGCTTTGAGTTCATTGGCTACAGCCATCAAATAAATGAACGGAAACCTGATCCGAAAGCATTTTTAACTATTCTCGATCAGTTTGGACTTGAGGCAAATCAAACCTTGTTTATCGACGATACTTTGGAGCATGTCGAATCTGCCGGAAGACTTGACATTCAAACACTACACTATAGTGACGGAGATGATTTGGACCGTTTGATTATGACTACGCTAGAGGAAGGCTCTATTTTTTCTTAAAAACGCTTCCAAAGGAACTATCGTAGTTCAGGTAGTATTGCTCGCCTCTTTCTAAGTCAGAAATATCAAGTGAACGCCCATAGCCGGTACGGACCAGATTTCCGTACTTATCAAATACTTCAAATTGAGTCTCTCTTGAGAAGTTTATCGAGTTTTCAGGCTTTTCAGGAGTGAAGGTAACCGCAGAAATTCCCGGGTCATAGGTAACTGCTTCACTGTAGCGAGGTTTGCCCGTGTAGTCAATTTGTTTAACCCTGACTTTATTTTCACCTGAATACGGTTTAAGCTGAAAAGAATACTCATTTGCAACTGAGGTTCCCTCGCCTCGTACCTCTCCGATCTTCACCCATTTATTCCAACGAAATTGTTCTACTTCATAAGGTAAAGAGCCACTTTCGTTTTCTGTAGTCCACTTTAGGAGATTGTTTGAAACGCTTATATTTTTTACCGTAAATGTACTGTGTGGCTTTATGGCTTCAGGGTTCAGAATCAGAGGTTCGCAACCCTCTTTGTGATTAAGAACTATTTTAACATCCTGACCTTTTTTGATACCGAGTATGGAAAAATCGATGGCGAAGGCACTGCTGTTAATCTCGTCTCTGGTCAGTTCATCATTGACATACACCTCATAAACACAAAATCCGACTCCGTCCTGACCGAAAGGATTTTTAACGTATAAATCCTTTCCTTGATAAACACCATTTAGTTCTAAGGAATTGCTTTCTGCGAAAGCGGGTAGCCCGAGAAGACCAATAAGAAAAATGAAAATTGAACTTTTCATGTAGATTTTATGAAGGGGGTCTAATTCTTCAAAAATACAAATTACAAGGCATCCTCCTAACGAAAGCTGAAATGCCAACGAAATCTGTAAAAAAGAGGACGGCGATCTGATTTTCAGGATAGTCACCACGACAATTAATATGAGGTGATGATTCTTATATTCGCCCTTTCAAATCTACTCAGATGGAAATAAGATTGGATGGTAAAACCGCACTGATTGCAGGCAGTACTCAGGGGATAGGAAGAGCCTCAGCACTTGAAATGGCGAGTTTGGGAGCGCGCGTTATCTTGCTGGCGCGTAATGAAGAGAAGCTTGAAGAGGTAAAAAAGGAATTGAATACAGGAAATTCTCAATGGCATCGATTCATTGTAGCCGATTTTTCAAAGCCGCAAGTGCTCAGGGAAAAACTCGAGACCGAACTTGCTGATGAAGCCGAACTACACATCCTTGTAAACAATACCGGAGGACCTCCCGCAGGGAAAGCATCGGAAGCCGATGTAGATGAGTTTACAAAAGCATTTGAAATGCATTTGATCTGCAACCACCACTTGATGACATTGTGTACACCACTGATGAAGAAGGCCGGTTATGGCAGGATAATCAATGTTATCTCCACCTCTGTGAAGCAACCTCTCCCAAATTTGGGGGTGTCCAACACTATTCGCGGAGCCGTAGCTAACTGGGCCAAAACGTTGGCCAATGAACTGGGGCAATTCAATATTACCGTTAACAATGTTTTGCCGGGCCCTACCAATACTGCCAGACTTGAGGCTATAGCCGAGCGAAAATCAAAGTCCGGCGGAAAATCGGTTGAAGAAGTGATTCATCAAATGGGAAATGCGACACCTATGAACCGGGTAGGAGAGCCGGAAGAGGTCGCCAATGCGATTGCCTTTTTAGCTTCGCCTGCAGCATCTTACATTAATGGGATCAATCTACCCGTAGATGGAGGAAGAACTTCTTGTTTGTAGTCTAAGAGACCAGTAGTTTAAATCCTTTTCCATGTATGTTAATGATTTCAATACCCGGATCGGGCTTCAGGTGTTTTCGCAATTTGGCAATGTAGACATCCATACTTCGGCCATTGAAATAATTGTCATCTCCCCAAATAGCGTTCAAGGCATAGTTTCGCTCCAAAACCCCGTTTTTATTTAAGCAAAGGAGGTAGAGTAGTTCATTCTCTTTGGTCGTTAACTTTTGCTCTTCCTTATCGTGTTTGAGCAACTGTCTTTCATAATCGAAGTGAAAGATTCCTAATTCAAATACTTTCTGATCCTCATCTTCACTTCTGCCTTTTTCTGTCCTCCGAAGAATAGCATTAACTCGAACGAGTAATTCTTCCATTGAAAATGGTTTGGTGATATAATCATCAGCTCCGATATCAAAACCCTTCAACGTATCCTCCTTCATCGATTTGGCCGTAAGGAATATAATCGGGATTTTCTTATTCGTAGTGCGTATTTCTCTCGCAACGGTGAAGCCATCCTTTATCGGCATCATCACGTCCAAAATGACAAAATCAAATTGCTGTTGGTTAAAAACTTTAAATGCTTTGTCGCCATCGGTGCAAAGAACGGTTTCAAAATCTTTCGCTTCCAAGTATTCTTTCAGTAGAGTTCCCAAATTGGGATCATCTTCAGCTAGTAAAATGCGGGTTTTAGATGTCATGCTCGTATGGTAGTTGAATAATAAATGTACTTCCTTTTCCGAATTCGCTTTTCACACTTACTACACCTTGGTGTTTTTCTACAATGGCCTTTACATAACTCAGACCCAAACCAAACCCTTTGATGTTGTGAACATCTCCGGTAGGTACCCGGTATAATTTGTCAAAGATTCGTGCTTGCTGATCCTTTTTGATTCCTATCCCATTATCAGCTACACTCAAGGTAATAGAAGATAAGTGACTCACTATTTCAACCCGAATGACAGGATGAGCACTACTGTATTTTATGGCGTTATCCAGCAAATTATAGACCACATTCGTAAGGTGAATCCTATCTCCTTTTATAATGCCGACATCAGCATTCTCTTTTAGCTCAATGGAACCTCCCTTTTGCTTTATTTGCAATTCGATATTGCGAATGGCAGTGCGTACTACCTCATTTAAGTCAACATCATCGTATGAAAGCTCCATTTCTCGGCGATCCAAAACAGCACTTCTCAATACATTTTCTACCAATACTCCCAATCGCTTATTCTCGTCTCTTATCATCCCCACAAACTGCTTATGCCTGCTTTCCGATTGACTCATCACCGGATCGGCCAGAGCTTCACAGGCTAATGAGATAGTCGAAATGGGGGTCTTCAGTTCGTGAGTCATGTTATTTATGAAGTCATTTTTTATCTCAGAGATTTTCTTTTGTCGAAAGATGGTGCGTATGCTGTAAGCAAATGCCAAAATGATGGCAATCAAAAAAATTGCAGATGAGGTAAGTAGCGGCCATAAAGTACGTACTAAGTAAGATTCCTGGTTCGGAAACCAAATGCGTAAGTATCTGGTTGGCTGGGTGAAGTCATCTGGTAATAAACGGATTTTGTACCCATTATTGTATAAAGGAGCAGTGTTTTCCAAACCTTCAGAAAGGATTAACGGGTTGTCGAAAAGATCAAAAACGCCGAATTCATAGGCAGCATCAATTCCCCCTATATCACTGAGATGAAGATTTAGTAGCGAATCGAGTTTATGGCTTCCGTAGCGGTTCAGGATGTCAGACTCCCGATCTATATTGACCAAGCCGGTTAGAAGTTCCGTTATAATTTTCTGCTCCCTTTCCGGAAAATAATTCGGAACCTCCGCCGGGCTTTCGTCTTTTTCTCTTTCCTGACCCAAAACCATCGGATCGGGGAATGACAGATTTTTTTTCTCGCGTAATACGCTCATTCTATTTCTGCCATCTTGGCTCAAAAAACTTGTGCTATCTGCTTCCCGCTGGTCGGAGGTCCATAAATGTGCAATGGTTCGCTCGTCTGAAATGCTGTCAATTTGAGCGCGAATTTTATTGCCAAAATCAGATTTACGCATTCGCTCCTTTGCCTCTTCTCGTTCCAGCACATTATTTACTTCAGCCAAAGCTATCTTCACGCTTCGCCTGAACTGTGTATCTCTAAGTGCTACTGAATTCTGAATCCAATAAATTTGGATAGCAATCAGTCCGATCAGCGAAAGGCTGATTAATATGATGAGAATGGGTATGTATGATTTCTTCAAGCATTGCAAATTTAAGGTCGGGACCAATGCGAAGGGGGAAACCTTAACCTTAATTAACAAAAGGTAATCTTTCGTTAACGTTTCCTTGCGACTGCTTCCCTTAGATTTGTCTCAGGTTTTACAGTTTACATGTTTTTCGCAACAGAGAGAGCTCAAAAGAGGGCTCTCTTTTTTTGTGTGAAAGAAATATTTCTCTGCTAGCCTTAGAATTTCGAAATTCACCGCATGGAGCGTATTGAAAATTTTATCGGCGGTCAGTTCGTCTTGCCTTCATCAGGTAGCCATATCCCTAATATTAATCCTTCAAGAGGTAGGCCTTACGGCCAAATACCCGACAGCGACCAAAGAGACGTTGAGGCTGCTGTGAAAGCAGCGAAAGAAGCATTTCCCAATTGGTCTTCCCTCAAGGGAAAAGAAAGATTTTCTCACCTCATGAATTTGGCGAAGGGAATTGAAAATCGGATGGATGAGTTCGTGAAAGTCGAAAGCAAAGACAATGGTAAACCTGTTTCCTTAGCCCGTGCGGTAGACATACCTCGTGCAGTTCAGAACTTTGAATTCTATGCCTCAGCGGCTATCCATTTCTCTTCAGAAAGCCATTATACCGAGGGTCTCGGAATAAACTATACCCTACGCCGACCGCTCGGAGTGGTGGCATGCATCTCTCCTTGGAATTTACCACTTTATCTTTTTACTTGGAAAATAGCTCCTGCCTTGGCTGCCGGGAATACAGTTGTTGCTAAACCTTCTGAGATTACGCCCATGTCGGCTTATCTATTAGCACAGGTAGCTGAGGAAGTGAATTTTCCGAAAGGAGTCCTGAACATCATACATGGAACCGGAGCTCGGACCGGTGACGCTTTAACCCGACACAAAGATGTAAAAGCAATTTCGTTTACGGGAGGCACTGAGACGGGGAAAAGAATTATTGAAGTGGCCGGAACTCAATTTAAAAAGCTTAGTCTGGAACTGGGAGGAAAAAATCCCAATCTCATTTTTGCCGATTGCGATTTTGACCAAATGCTTTCCACCACGGTAATGAGCTCATTTGCCAATCAAGGTCAAATTTGCCTCTGCGGCTCCCGAATTTTGATAGAAGATTCTATTTACGATAAGTTCAAAGAGGCCTTCGTGGCGAAGGTGCGCAAGATGCAGGTGGGCGATCCCTCTTTAGAAGAAACCAAAATGGGAGCCGTAGTCAGTGAGCCACATATGCAAAAGATCTTGAGCTACATTAAGCTAGCTGAAGAGGAGGGAGGACGCATTTTATGCGGTGGAGAAAGAGTCATTTTATCAGGTGATTTGTCTGACGGGTATTATATTCAGCCTACAGTGATTGAGGGATTGGATCAAAATTGCCGAACAAATCAAGAAGAAATCTTCGGGCCGGTCGTAACTTTGGACAGATTTAAGACGGAAGAAGAAGCTTTGGAAAAGGCAAATTCAACAAGCTATGGATTAGCCTCAACGGTTTGGACCGAAAACCTGTCACGTGCGCACCGTGTTGCCGAAAAACTGGAAGCAGGAATCGTTTGGGTAAACTGTTGGCTTCAAAGGGATTTGAGGACTCCCTTTGGGGGCGTGAAAAATTCGGGAATGGGTAGAGAAGGAGGTTTCGAAGCCATGCAGTTCTTCACTGAACCCAAAAATATTTGCATAAGCTATTAAAGCATGAAAAACATTCTCGTACTTCTTGTAACGATGATTTTCTGCCATTTGTCAGCATTTGGCCAAATGGACCGTTTTCTATTATTGGAAAAACCGGGAAAGCAAAAATCACGAATACGATATTATCCCGGAGATGAGATACAATGGAGATTTAAAAATGACAAAGTAAACTATCATGCCATTATTGCCTCATTAAACGATTCGACCTTTGTTACCACTGAAGGTCTGCAAGTACCTTACGAAGAGCTCGAAATGATCGTTTTTCCTGCCGGTGGATCAGTGAGGTCCATTGGAACAATGGCTTTTTATGCCATTCCTCCTATCCTGGTATTTGATGCAGCCAACAATCTTTTTAATACCGGCAATACTCCTGTGGTCAGCAGTGAAGCATTATGGATTTCAGGCATTTTTGCTGCTATTTCGGGATTGAGCTATTTAATACCCAAAACCAAAAAAAAGAGATTGGAGAATAAATGGCGAATCATACCGATTATTCATTGATGCATCATTCCTCTAAACTTAGTAACTTTCCTAACAGAATTCACTGACAAAAAACATGCTTAAGCAAAGCCTACAACAGAAACTTCTTCAGAAACTTTCCCCTCAGCAAATCCAGTTGATGAAATTGCTGCAGGTGCCAACCATTGAATTGGAACAACGAATCAAGGAAGAGATGGAGACTAATCCCGCATTGGAAGAGGGCGCCGATGAAGAGGAAGAGGATATCAAAGAAGAAACCGAGTGGGAAGAGGAAAGCAAAGAAGAGCCCGAAGAATTTGATTTTAGCGAATACATGTCAGATGATGACATACCCGCTTATAAAACGAGTGTGAGTAATAAGAGCGCTGATGACGATGAAAAATCCACTCCTTATGCGGCGGGAAGTTCCTTTCGGGAGAATTTAGAAAATCAACTCTCGTTAAGAGCTATTTCAGATGAGGAAGAGCTATTAGCCAAGACATTGATAGGAAATTTGGATGATGACGGATATCTGAGACGCGATTTGGAGAACATTGTAGATGATTTGGCATTTTCTCAAAATGTGATGACAACGGTTGAGCAGCTGGAGAAAATCTTGAAAATGATTCAGTCTCTTGACCCCGCCGGGGTGGGAGCTCGGTCGCTCCAAGAATGTCTTTTAATTCAATTAAGAAGACAAGATCAGACTTACCCATCGATTCAAATTGCCACAGAAGTCATTGAAAAACACTTTGACGCCTTTACCAAAAAACACTATGACCGAATTCTGAAGAAACTTGAAATATCAAATGATGATCTCAAAATAGCTGTTTCGGAAATTATTAAACTTAATCCAAAACCGGGTAACAGCTCACGAGATAGCGGAAAGTCTAATCAGCAAATTGTACCCGATTTTGCCATTACGGTAGAGGAAGATGAATTGCGACTTTCATTAAACGGAAGGAATGCGCCCGAACTGAAGGTCAGCAATTCGTATCGCGAAATGATGAAGGGTTATGCTGAATCCAAAAAGAAGGACAAGAAGCAAAAAGAGGCTTTGCTTTTTGTCAAGCAGAAAATTGATTCTGCCAAATGGTTCATCGATGCCATAAAGCAAAGGCAACAAACATTGCTGCACACCATGGATGCGATCATGAATTACCAAAAAGAGTATTTTCTCACCGGCGATGAAACGAAGCTAAAGCCGATGATCTTAAAGGATATAGCTGAAATCGTGCACATGGATATTTCTACAATATCGCGTGTGGCCAATAGTAAGTATGTTCAAACACCTTACGGTACCTTCTTGCTCAAATCATTTTTTAGCGAATCCCTTTCTACAGATAGCGGAGAAGAGGTCTCGACCAGAGAGGTCAAAAAAATTCTCTTAGACAGCATTGGTGCTGAGGACAAGAAAAAACCACTTACCGACGAAAAATTGGCCAAGTTTTTAAAAGATAAAGGCTACAACATTGCTCGCCGAACCGTAGCCAAATACCGTGAGCAACTCAACATTCCCGTTGCGCGACTGAGAAAGCAGCTTTAGGATGCGAAAGGTTGCGGTGATTATTTCGGCTTTGACGCACCCGCTATTGATGCCATTGTTTGTGGTATTTATTGCCTTTAAATTCGATTGGTACTTGTCAGGGCGCCTGGCCGATGAGCAAGAGAATATCATCTATTTTATTATTGCTTTAAGTACCATTGCTTTTCCCGGATTGAATATTCTCCTTTTAAAGTGGTACGGTGTGGTGAGTTCCCTTAGCATGCCGATCAGAAAAGAGCGAACAGCCCCCTTTATTTCTACCTTTTTCTTCTTCGTGTTGGGGTACTATTTACTTAGAAAGGGGGTGCTGCCTCCGCCTGTTTATTCCATTTATCTTGGTTGTACATTTTCCCTGTTGCTTTTGGTAATAATAAATTTCAAGTGGAAAATATCCGCTCACTCCATCGGCATTGCAGGAGTGTTGGGAACCACTGTTGCCTTATTCCAAATCCATCATTTCAGCAACACTTTACTGCTTATCGCCTTGGTGGTGCTCACGGGACTTACACTCTCCTCGCGCCTGTTGCTTAGCGCCCATAGTCCTGCTCAAGTATACGCAGGTGCTGTTGTAGGCTTTATTGTCACCTACCTCACCGTCTTATCTGAATGGATTATCTGATTGGAATGAAGGCGATTCCCACAGATAGCGGTATTACTTGGGTTCCTTTTCCTTCCTCGATGAGCGGAGTCAGGGAGTAGAAAGCCGTAAGGGCTACTTTTCCCACCCCTATTCTGGCATTAACCCCATACCTGAAGGTGGTGACGTGTTCAAAATCGTAGATTTTTCGCTTTCCGCGCGAATCAATTAGCTTCTGTTTATCTCCCAACAGATATCCAACTCGAAAACCCACGGCAAAACGAAATGCACTTCGTCCTTTTCCGATATAGCGCAGTTCCAAAGGAAGCTCTAAATAGGTCGTAGCGTGTTTGTTTTTCTCGTAGTCGTAATCATCATCAAAAGGCACCAGCTCTTGATCACCCGTTTCGCCATCTATTTCTTCCTGAACCAAGGCAGCATTGCTGTGTACGTTATCGGCGCTTATCCCAATTCCCCAGGCAAAGCTTACATTCGAATTACGCCCTATTGTGTAATCGGAATAAAAGTGTGCCTTAAAGCCAATAGACGGTACTTCCAGCTCAACGCCTTCCGGCAGATCGAGCCACATGTCATTGGTCAATTCCAAAATCAACTTATCGTCGTAGCGGTCCTCCACCCTTACTATGACCGTGCTGTCGCTTTGAGCATTTGCCGAAAGGCAAAATAAAAAGGTCACTACCGCTGATAGAAAGTATTTCATTTCAGTTTTTTTTGCCAATTCCAAGCGTGTACCAATGCATCAGCCATCTCGTACCTCGGTTGCCAATGAAGTATGGTTTTTGCCTTTGAAGTATCGGCATAAATTGCCTCTACATCACCGGCTCTTCTCAAACCAAATCGGACCTTAAAATTAACTCCGTTTTCTTTCTTAAAGGTATTGATGATTTCCCTTACACTGTTGCCCTTTCCTGTACCGATATTAAATATGTCGTGTTGAGGAGCATTTTCGCTGCCAATGTATTCTAAAGCCCGCACGTGTGCCTCAGCCAAATCTGACACGTGAATGTAATCTCGAATGCACGTACCGTCCGGTGTTTGGTAGTCGTTGCCGAAAACGGTTAACTCGTCCCTAAGTCCCGCTGCCGTCTGACAAATGAAAGGGATAAGATTATTTGGCCTTCCCAAGGGGAGCTCGCCGATTTCTGCCGAAGGGTCGGCTCCGATGGGATTGAAATACCGCAATGAGACGAATTTTGTCTGAATATCCGTGGTTGAAAGATCGTGGATCATTCGCTCACCTATTTGCTTAGTGTATCCATACGGGCTGTATGCCGGCCCCATTGGAGTGTCCTCGGTTACTTTTACTTCATCGGGCGATCCGTATACCGTACACGAGGAGGAAAATACAAAGCTTTTTACCCTCAATTTCTCGGCTACCCGTAAGATCGAGATCATTGAACCCACATTATTGTCATAATACTTCATGGGGTTTTCGACTGATTCGCCCACGGCTTTAAAAGCAGCCAAGTGAATAATCCCGTCTATACTTCCCTCTTTTTCGATAAGCTTGAGAATAGCCTCAAAATTCCTGCAATCTATTTGATGAATTTTCTCTTCATATCCGGTTATATGTGAAATGCCTTTGGAAATACCGGGTTCCGAATTGGACAAGTTGTCCAGGATCAATGGCTCATGGCCGGCAGCCCGAAGCGCAACGGCAATATGTGATCCTATAAATCCGGCTCCGCCGGTGAGAAGTATTTTACCCATCGAGGCACGAAGATAGGATTTCGTACAATGAGATTTAGCGCCACGGTTCAAGACGCATAGATTCGCTAACTTTGAAAAACAAGCTCAAGACATGAATGAACAAGTAAAAAACATCGATTCGGAATCGCTCAAAAAACGTGGATTAAGTAAAAATGATTTAGCAGCTTATCGCAAAGCATTGTTATCCGGTTTTCCCTTCATGAAACTCTATGGAAATGCTGAGGCGGGAACGGGTATTAAGCAGATTTCCGAAAGTGAAAAGCAAAGTTTCAGAAAGCTTTATAAAGATATAGAGAACCTGAGCGTACTGAAATTTGTACCCGCCAGTGGAGCAGCCAGCAGGATGTTTAAAGAATTGTATGCCTTTATAGATAGCGGAAAGGAAACTGAAAATGTGAAATCATTCTTAAAAGAACTGAATAACTACCCTTTTTATGATGAGCTTTTGGTGAAAGCCGAGATGACGGAATCAGATTTGAAAACTGCGGAGGGTAGGCGAAAGGCAGTAGAGTTTCTACTTTCCGAAGAGGGAATGAACTACGGAAATTATCCCAAGGGAATGATCAAGTTTCATCAATATGCAGACGGACACAAACGCACGGCTTTTGAAGAACATTTCCACGAGGGTGCGATGTACGCCGGAAAAAATGGCAAGGTGAAAATACATTTTACCATTCCTGAAGAAACTGCTGATGATGTAAAAGAGCATTTGAAGAGCTTGACGGGTTGTATGGAAAAAATGCATGAGGTGAAGTACGAGATCGAAACCAGCCTGCAAAAACCTTCTACCGATACACCGGCCATTTATGCCGACGACCAAGAATGGGTGCGATTAGAAGATGGCTCTTTGCTCTTTAGACCGGCAGGACACGGCGCACTTTTGGAGAACCTGAATGAATTGGATGCCGATTTGGTCTTTGTCAAGAACATTGACAATGTGGTTCCCGACAGGCTTAAGCCAATAACGGTGGAAAACAAAGAGCTTCTGGCAGGTGTGCTCCTTAAGGTAAGGGATCAACTGTTTCACTTTTGCAGCGAATATGAGAAGGGAAACTTTAACCGATCTGAAGCTTTGAATTTTCTGAATAAGTGGTTCGTAGGTGATTTTGATGATCAATCGGACCAGCAGCTTTTCGCCATAATGAATCGACCCTCACGCGTCTGCGGGATGGTGAAAAACGAAGGAGAGCCGGGTGGCGGTCCCTTTCTCGTGGACGAGTCAAGCGGATTGCCCTCTCTGCAAATTGTCGAGTCAGCCCAGATTGATCCCGAGGCAGAAGACCAGCAGGCTATCCTTTCCAACGCCAGCCATTTTAATCCGGTCGATTTAGTGCTTTCTTTGAAAAATCACAAAGGTGACAGCTTTGATCTGTTGAAATACCGAAATGATAATACCGGGATGGTGGTAGACAAAACGTTTGAAGGCCGCGCCATCAAAGCACTGGAATTACCGGGTTTGTGGAACGGGGCCATGCACGATTGGAACACCATATTCGTTGAAGTTCCGATTGAGACCTTTAATCCGGTTAAGACCGTTTTCGACTTAAGGCGTCCGAATCACCGTTAAGCGTCAATAAAAGCTGCTTTCAGCTCTTCGATTCTCGAATCCAGCTTCTTCTTCGCCGCTTCGAAATCGGACTTTCCTGCGATTTTTGTATTCAGGCTGAAGTAGAATTTAATTTTGGGTTCCGTTCCTGATGGTCTTGCGGTCACTTTGCTTCCGTCTTCCAAATAAAATTGAATCACATTGGATGAGGGGACATCGGTCTCAAATGTTTCGCCCGTCAAAATGTTTTTAATTTCTCCTTTCTTGATGTCGCGCATTTCAATCACCTTCGAGCCGGCTATTTCAGTTGGGGTATTCGTGCGAAACCGCTCCATCATAGCAGCGATTTGCTCGGCGCCGTCCTTGCCTTTTTTGACAATCGAAACCAAAGCTTCTCGGTAAAATCCGTATTCAGCGTACATGGCGATGAGTTCTTCATAAAAGGAACTTCCCTTGGCTTTGGCCCAAGCCGCTACCTCACACAGCATCGCTCCTGTTACCACAGCATCCTTGTCGCGAACGGCATCACCTACCATAAATCCATAGCTCTCCTCACCTCCGCAAATGAATTTACCGGATCCTTCTTGTTCCCTGATTTTTTCAGCGATCCATTTAAATCCGGTCAAGGTGACATAGCACGGAATATTGAACTTCTCGGCAATCCGATTCATCAATTCCGTCGTTACGATGGTGCTGCAGATAAAGCCATTTTCGGGAAAGCGGCCTTTTTCTTTTAAACCCGAGAGGATATAATGAGTCAGGATACAGGCCGTTTCATTTCCGTTGAGTAATTCCAATTCGCCGTCTAAGTTTTTTACGGCTATTCCTACACGGTCTGCATCGGGATCCGTGCCCATGAGAATTTCAGCATCCACTTCCTTCCCAAGTTTTAATGCCAAATCGAGCGCAGCTTTCTCTTCCGGGTTGGGAGAGTGCACGGTCGGGAAATTGCCATCCGGTTTCTCTTGTTCTTTTACAGAGTGGATATTTTTGAACCCCATAGCCTTGAGCAATTCGGGTACTTGTGTAATACCCGTACCATGTAAGTTGGTATAGACTATGGGCATCATGGCCTGCCCCGCTATGCTTTCAGCGTAGATTGACTCCTTAAGGAGGGTCTCTCGGTAGTAGTCGTCAATATTACTTTTGATGACCTCGATCATCTGCTCATCTGCATTGAGGTTTACCTCTTTCGGGCTGCTTATCTTGCGAACTTCCTCTATAATCGCTTTGTCATGGGGGGGGACTATTTGCCCTCCGTCACTCCAATACACTTTATAGCCATTGTACTCCTTCGGATTGTGCGACGCCGTAATAACGATTCCCGCAGTACATCCGAAATGCCTCACCGTAAATGAGAGTTGCGGAGTGGGTCTTAATTCAGGATATAAATAGACTTTGATTCCGTTGGCCGCCAAAACTTCTGCTGCCTTACGGGCAAAAACATCGCTGTTATTTCTGGAGTCGTGTGCAATGGCGACGCTTTTTTCTCCCTCACCTGCTTTGTTGATGTAATTTGCCAGCCCTTGTGTGGCCATAGAAACCGTGTAGACATTCATGCGGTTTGTACCCGGCCCCATTACGCCTCTGAGTCCTCCGGTTCCGAATTCCAAATCCTTGTAAAACGCATCTTCCAGAGTTTTGGCATCGGTATCGATCAATGTCTGTACTGCGTGGCGTGTGTCTTCATCGTATTCGGCGCCCAGCCATAATTTGGCTTTAGCTAAGACTTCAGGATTCATAATGTTGATATTTAGTGAGGTAGTGTTTGATGGTTTTTTCAATTCCCGACTCAAAATTCTCTTTCGCTTTCCAGCCGAGTTCATTTTCAATTTTTGTGGCGTCTATCGCATAGCGCAAATCATGGCCCGGACGGTCTTTTACAAAAGTTATCTGAGATCGGTACGAATTCTCCTTTGGCTCCATTCGATCCAACAAGTCGCAAATGGTCTCTGCGATATATAAATTGGTGCGTTCGTTTCTTCCGCCTATGTTGTAGGTTTCCCCGGGGCGACCTTTATCAAATGCCAGTTGAATGCCCGAACAGTGATCCGCCACGTACAACCAATCCCGTACATTTTGTCCGTCTCCGTAAATAGGGATATCCTTTCCCCTAATTGCATTTCTGATAATGGTCGGGATCAACTTTTCATCGTGCTGATTCGGGCCGTAATTGTTTGAGCAATTCGTTGTGACCACATTCATCCCGTAAGTATGAAAGTAGCTGCGTACGATAAAATCACTTCCCGCTTTACTGGCACTGTAAGGACTATTCGGGGCGTAAGGTGTTGTTTCGGTGAAAAGGCCTTCTTTGCCTAAGCTACCATATACTTCGTCGGTACTGACATGGAGGAAACGAGCGCTCTCTTTTCCGGACTTGGCTTTTCCAGGCCCCTCCATCCAATCATTTCGGGCTACGTCCAAAAGAGTGAAAGTCCCATTAATGTTGGTTTTAATAAACGCCTCCGGTCCGCTGATGCTATTGTCCACATGACTTTCGGCGGCGAAGTGAAAAACACCCGTAAAATCGTTTTCAGTAAATAGTCGCTCCACCAAGTTTCGGTCACAAATATCCCCTTTCACAAATTGGTGGCGCTCATTTCCCATAAAGGATTCCATATTCTCCTCCCTTCCTGCATAGGTCATCAAGTCGAGGTTGACCACCTTAGCAGTAGGTTCTACGTCGAGCAACTGCTCGATAAAATTAGAGCCGATAAATCCGGCGCCGCCTGTGACTAAAAACTTCTTCATGCATCGAGTTTCTCGAGAAAATCGGCCAAAGCATCCTGCCAATGCCGAATTTTAAAGCCAAAAGTATCCTTTATTTTTTTCTTGTTCAGTACACTAAAATGGGGCCTGACCGCAGCAGTGGGAAATTGATCCGAAGTGACTGGCTCAATGGACACTTCTTTGCCGGTAAGGCGAAAAATCTCTCGAGCAAAATCATACCAAGATGCTACACCTTCATTGCTAAAATGATAAGTTCCGTACTTTCCTACGAGATCGGCTTGGCAGATAGTTGTTGTCGCTTTTGCCAAATCATCGGCGAAAGTGGGATTTCCTACTTGATCGTATACCACCTTTATTTCTATTCGACTTTCAGCCAAGCGCAGCATGGTCTTAGGAAAGTTTTGACCTGACAATCCGTAAAGCCATGAGGTCCGAATGATAATATGCTCCTTCAGTGTTTTTCTGATCGCTTCTTCCCCTTTCCATTTTGACAAACCATAAGCATTTATAGGGTCGGTGGGATCATTTTCAGTCAGGGGTTTGTTCCAGCCCGATCCGAAAACATAATCGGTAGAGATGTGGATCATTACCGCATTCTTCTCAGCACAAACCCGCGCGAGGATTTCGGGGCCTTCTGTGTTGATTTTTGTGGCCAATTGAATTTCTTCTTCTGCCTTATCTACCGCAGTATAAGCTGCAGCATTAATCAAGATATCGAACTCTACATTGCGAATAACATCCGCCACAAGGTCAGACCGGGATAAGTCAATTTCACTTCTATCCAGAAAATGATAGCTCAAAGGGCCCTTATTTTCAGAGATGGCTTGTGCCAATTGCCCCGACTTACCGACCACCAAAATCTTTTGCATTTGCCAAATTTAAAAAGTTGATGCAGGCTAAGGCCGAATCAGCTTTATAAAATTGTAAACTCGCAGGATATCTTAGCATTATGTATAAATATATTCTTCTATTCTTTTCCATTTCGGCTTCCGCACTTTTACCTGCTCAAGACGAGCTGAAGGCATTTCAATTTTATCAGGATGCCAAGCGCGTGACTTTTGGGGAAGCCGTGAATTCAATGGCTGATTCTGATGTTATCCTTTTCGGAGAGTTTCATGACCATGCCATGGTGCATTGGCTGCAGCTAAAAACCGCTCAGGCTTTAATGGAAAATGGCAATCTGATAATGGGAGGAGAATTCTTTGAAACGGACGACCGGCTTTTGTTAGATGAACTTTTGGGAGGAATAACTCCGATGAAAAAATTTGAGGCTGAGGCCAAGCTGTGGCCGAATTTTAAGACCGATTATGCGCCGCTGCTCCAACTAGCCATCGATTCTCAAATCACCTTCATCGCTACGAACGTTCCGCGTCGTTATGCTTCATTCGTTGCAAGGAATGGAGTGGACACTTTGGAATCATTTTCAGAGGAGGCGAAAGACCTGCTTCCGCCATTGCCCATGCCCTTTTCCATGGAGACCCCCGGATACCAAGAAGTGTATGATATGATGGGTGGCGGCCATGGGATGAAGCCTGAAAATTTTGTCTTGGCTCAAGCTCTAAAAGATTATACGATGGCTTATAACATTGGTGAAAACGCTGATAGGAGCAAGACCTTTCTTCACATTAACGGCGACTTCCACTCCAAAGATTTTGGAGGAATATATTGGTACCTGAATGAACTCTATCCGAAGCTTAAAGTCATTTCGATAAAAGTGGTTCAGGCGAACGATATGGAGTCAATCAAACCTGACGAATTGAGCGGCGGTGATATTATTTTGGCGATTCCCGACGATTTTACCCGCACGCATTAATTGTTGAAATTGAGTCTGTTTTAGCCTTCTCTTCCTGTTCTCAGACTATATTTTCTCCTTTCTGAAGAAATCTATGTAACCGATAAAAATCATTCGCGTATAGATTGGCAATCTGCCGCCATGCGCCAACGGGCGTTCCCCAAGGCAGCCAACTTAAACTAGAGATTAACAAATTCTCACGCGGAATGTATTTATCCCCTTTAAACTGCTCGCGACGAGTTATTCGTCACTTATTCATTCTATTCGTTTTTATCGGAGTTGTGCAACAATCTGCCTTCTCCCAGACCAGCACGGAGTTTTGGTTCGCCCCACCTGAACTCACTCAGGGTCACGGCGGAACGGGATCTATTTTTATTCGGCTTGCGGCAGGCGCTGCAGGTGCAGATGTCACCATAGACATGCCGGCTAACCCGGGTGCACTAAATGGGGGGAGCCCGATTTCTGTATCGCTCGCTCCGAACCAGTCTCAGACGGTAAACCTCACCTCATTCATAAACGTTCTTGAAACCAGGCCTCAGGCCACGGTGCTCAGCACTGGTTTGAACATTACTTCGACAGAGGAGATCACGGCCATTTATGAGGCAGGTCCGAACAACAATGTTGATATCTGGGCATTGAAGGGAACCAATGGATTAGGGACTGAATTTTACGTTCCGATGCAAAACTTATGGCCACAGGGCAACTACACCCCAAACCCTTACTCATCTTTTGACATTGTTGCCACAGAAGATAACACGACCATTCTCATTTATCCGACTTCTGATTTAGATTTACCCAATGGCGGAAATGGCGCCGCGGGTGGGCAACCGGCTTTTCAAAGTTTTACGATAACCTTAGATCGAGGCGAAACCTATTCAGCGGCAGTAACTGATCGAAACAATCCTGAAAATAATCCTTCGGGTTCGATAATTCTTTCCGACAAACCGATCGCTGTTTCCATTAAGGATGATTCGATTAGTCCTCCCGGTCAAGGTTGTCGAGAGGCTGTGGGAGATCAGATTGTTCCCGTGGACATTGTAGGAAATGAGTACATCGTCAATAAAGGTGGTCTCAATGCCGGTTCACAAGAATGGGCGTACGTGATTGCCACGGCAAACAACACGCAAATTTCTGTAGATGGCGTCCTTGAAACAACCCTTTTCAATGCTGAGACTTATCCCATTGAGATAACGAACGACCTGACCTACATTACCGGAGATAAAAATTTCTACTTGATTCACGTATCTGGATTCGGATGTGAATCAGGAATGGCACAGTTGCCTCCGCTTAATTGTGCAGGATCCGAACAAGTTAGTTTTGTGCGATCCACCACTGAAAGTTTCTTTATTAATCTTCTCGTCCCTGCCGGTGCAGAGGACGCTTTTGAGTTGAACGGAGGAACGTTAACAATTGACCCTGCAGATTTTCAGGTCGTACCTGGTACAGGAGGCGAATGGGTTGGTGCTCAAATACAGTTCAATACTTCACAAATTCCAACTGGCCAAGCAAATCTCATTACCAACTCCGAGGAGGTATTCTCTTTAGGTTTGATTAATGGTGGAGCCAGTTCAGGATGTCGTTTTGGGTATTTTTCGGAGTTTGCCTCTGAGATTATCGTTGATGCGGGCCCTGATCAAACGGTCTGCGCCAATCGAGAAACGCAACTTGCCGGTCTGGTAACCGGTGGGGCGACAAATGGCGAGTGGACAACCAATGGTACGGGTACATTCTCTGACTCTTCCGATTTTAACGCAATCTATGAACCTAGTTTGGCCGACCTTAGCGCTGGAACCGTAACTCTGACCTTGACTTCAGTTAGTAACTGCTTTCCGGTAGAAGACGAAGTTGTCATTACCTATACTCCTGCTCCGGTAGTCGTTGCTGGGACGGATATCGAAGCTTGTGAAAACAATACCACCGTTGAGTTAGACGGGTTTGTTGATGTAGCAACAGGAGGAATCTGGAGTGGAGGAGATGGAACGTTCAGCCCGACTAATGGACAACTTGATGCAGAATATACTCCATCAGCAGCCGAAGTGACTGCAGGAAGTGTAATGCTGACTTTGACAACAACAGGTAACGGAACCTGCTTCGCAGAGGAAGACAGTGTTGAAATCACATTCGGACCTGCTCCAACTGCGGATGCCGGTTTGGATCAAACGCTTTGTGGAAACAACGCCGAGGCTCAGCTTTTAGGTGCTGTTACAATTGCAGGAGGTGGGGAATGGACTGGTGGAACCGGAACATATGCTCCTTCAAATCAATCTTTGAGCCCCATTTACACGCCAAGTCCAACGGAAATCTTAAACGGATCTGTCACTCTTACCCTGAACACTACCGACAATGGAGGGTGTTTGTCAGTTACAGACGATGTCACACTAACCTTCACTGATGCTCCAACTGCTGACGCAGGTAGTGATCAAGCGCTTTGCAGAAACAATGCTGACATTACTTTGAATGGCGCGGTTACAGTCGCTACCGGTGGAACGTGGACAGGTGGAACGGGAACTTTCTCTCCTGATGAAAACACATTGAACGCTACTTACACTCCAAGCTTACCCGAATTGCTTGCCGGTTCAGTAACCTTGACGCTTACCACTACCGGGAATGGCGATTGTAACGAAGTTGCTGATAACGTAACCTTCACCTTTACAGATGCTCCAATCGTAAATGCAGGAGCTGATGCTGATGTGTGCTCGAACAACGCTGATATCAATTTGAATGGTTCCCTGGTGGGAGCCAATTTTGGTATTTGGTCTGGCGGAGCAGGAAGCTTCTCTCCGAATATTACTGACTTGAACGCAGTATATACACCAACTGCGGCAGAAATAGCGTCAGGGTCTATAACGCTTACGCTTACTTCTCTCGATAACGGTACGTGTAACCCTGAAACGGATGACGTTACTTTCACATTTACACCTTCTCCAACTGCTAATGCTGGTGTAGATCAATCGGTTTGTGAAAACAATGCTGACATCTCCCTTGCGGGGTCGGTAACAATTGCCACAGGAGGTCAATGGTCTGGTGGCGGCGGTACTTTTACTCCTGATGCAAACACCTTAAATGCCATTTACACCCCAACAGCAGGTGAGCTTTTTGCCGGTTCGGTTACGCTTACGCTAACGACGACTGGAAATGGCAACTGCTCACCGGTAACGGATAATGTAACAATTGACTTTACAGATGGCCCGACAGCCAATGCCGGTGTTGATCAATCTCTTTGTGCTAACAATGCTGATATCGCCCTTAATGGATCTGTTACCATTGCGACCGGTGGATCTTGGACAGGTGGTCTCGGAATCTACACTCCGGATGCGAATGACTTAAATGCAACTTACCAACCTACAGCTTCTGAAATTGCTTCAGGATCTTTGACCCTTACCCTCACTACAACGGGTAATGGAGATTGTAATCCTGTAAGTGATGAGGTTGTCTTCACCTTTACACCTGCTCCCGTTGTGGATGCGGGTGCTACCATTACCGCTTGTTCTAATAATGCACAGGTCACTCTCAATGGTTCTGTAACCGTTGCCGGAGGTGGAACTTGGTCAGGAGGAGCGGGTACTTTTACCCCTGATGCAGATGACCTGAATGCACTTTATACGCCTACTCCGGCGGAGATTGCTTCGGGTAGTTTGATTCTTACACTTACATCCACTTCAAATGGAAACTGTAGTGCAGAACAGGATATCGTTACCATCAATTTCACTCCATCTCCTACTGCCAATGCCGGAGTAGATCAAACGGTTTGTGGAAACGATGCTGACGTTAACCTAAACGGAAGTGTTACCGTTGCTACCGGCGGAGTTTGGACAGGTGGTAGTGGAACATTCACACCAAACAATACCGGGCTAGGAGCAGTCTACACTCCTTCTCCTGCCGAAATCGCTGCAGGAACGGTAACTCTAACTTTAACGACTACAGGAAATGGTGGCTGTGTCGCAGTAAGCGATGAAATGGAAATTACCATCACTCCTGCTCCTACTGTAGAGGCGGGTGCCGGGTTTGAAGTGTGTTCCAATAATGCCGACATCGCTCTAAATGGTTCTGTGACCGTAGCGACCGGTGCAACATGGAGTGGAGGTTCAGGAACTTTTACGCCTGATGCTTCCGCATTGAATGCGGTTTATTCTCCGAGTCAAAGCGAGATCAACAGCGGTTCAATCACTTTAACACTTACTTCAACAGGAAACGGCGATTGTATTGCTGTTTCAGATAACGTGACCTTCACATTTGGTCCTTCACCAACGGCAGATGCAGGTGCTGATCAAGTATTGTGTTCAAACAATGCCGACATTTCTTTGGCCGGTGCTGTTACCGTTGCAAGCGGTGGTCAGTGGAGCGGAGGATTAGGAACGTTCACACCAAGTGCTAATGCATTGAATGCGGTTTACACTCCTACTGCGGCAGAATTGGCTTCAGGTTCTTTGACACTTACACTGACAACGACAGGTAATGGAGGATGTCTCGCCGAAACGGATGATGTGACCATTACTTTTACACCTTCACCAACAGCCAATGCAGGAGCAGATCAAACAGTTTGTGCCAATGATCCGGTAGTATCCTTGACGGGATCGGTTACCATCGCAACCGGTGGTACTTGGAGCGGCGGATTTGGTAGCTTTTCGCCAAATTCAGGAACACTTTTCGCTACCTACACACCATCGGCCGGAGAGATTGCCGCAGGTTCGGTAACACTTACTTTGACCACTACAGGAAATGGTGATTGTAATCCTGCAACCGACCAAATAGACATCACAATTACTCCGGCACCAACTGCCGATGCAGGTCCGGATGAAACGTTTTGTGCCAACAATTCTGACATCACATTGGGTGGTGCAGTTACAGTTGCTACCGGAGGTACTTGGAGTGGAGGAAATGGAACTTTTACCCCTGACGGAAATACATTGAACGCGGTATATACACCGACTCAATCTGAATTGAACAATGGTTCGGTTACACTGACATTGACGACTACCGGGAATGGCGACTGTATAGCGGTAAGCGATGCGGTTACGTATACTTTCACACCGGCACCCACCGCTGATGCAGGTTCGGATATTGAAGTATGTTCAAACAATGCTGACGTTAACTTAGCCGGTTCTGTGACCATTGCCGGGGGTGGAACATGGAGCGGTGGAGCAGGAAGCTTTTCGCCAAATGCCAATGCGCTTAACGCCACCTACACGCCTACACCAGCCGAAGTTGCTGCAGGTACATTGACGCTTACCTTGACTACTACAGGAAATGGAGATTGTATCGCCGTGACCGATGAGGTAGAAATTACTTTTTCGCCTGCTCCTATTGTTAATGCAGGTGCTGATTTAACCACGTGTGCCAACAATGCAGCAGTTGACTTGACCGGATCTGTAACCGTAGCAACAGGTGGAACCTGGAGTGGTGGTTTTGGATCATTTGACCCAAGTCCAAATTCGTTATTTACTGAATACACACCTTCTCTTGGAGAGATAGCGGCCGGATCAGTAACTCTTACGCTTACTTCAACCGGTAATGGCGATTGTAATGTCGTAACTGATCAAGTTACCATTACAATTACACCTGCACCAACGGCTAATGCAGGAGCGGACGATACCTTCTGTGCCAACAATTCTGATATCGCACTAAATGGTTCAGTTACTGTTGCCACGGGTGGAACATGGAGTGGTGGATCAGGAACATTTACTCCAGACCAAAATGACTTGAATGCGGTTTATACACCAAGTCAAACTGAAATCAACAATGGTTCAATTACTCTAACACTGACCACGACCGGAAACGGTGACTGTATTGCCGTTACCGATCAGGTAACATATACATTGACTCCTTCACCAACGGCAGACGCCGGTGCGGATATCGAAGTATGTTCAAACAATGCGGATGTGAGTCTGGGAGGATCGGTAACGATTGCGACCGGAGGAACCTGGAGTGGGGGAGCAGGAAGCTTTTCGCCAAATGCCAACACGCTCAACGCAACGTACACACCGACTGCCGCAGAAATCGCATCAGGAACGTTGACACTTACATTGACGACTACCGGAAACGGCGACTGTAATGCAGTATCCGACGATGTTGAAATCACTTTCGGTCCATCGCCAACTGCAAATGCAGGAGCAGACGAAACAGTTTGTGCCAATGACCCTGCAGTAAACCTAAATGGACAGGTTACCGTAGCGTCCGGTGGAATCTGGAGTGGTGGAACGGGAGTATTTACTCCAAACAATACTACGCTCGGCGCAACCTACACGCCATCGGCGGTTGAGATTGCCAACGGAACGGTTACCCTAACCTTAACGACCACAGGAAATGGCGACTGTAATGCTGAGACAGATCAGATCACTATCACAATCACGCCTTCGCCAACTGCGAATGCAGGAGCGGATGATACTTTCTGTGCCAACAACCCCGATATTGCTTTAAACGGATCTGTAACCGTAGCTACAGGTGGAACCTGGAGTGGCGGAAACGGAACGTTTACCCCTGACGGAACTACATTGAATGCGGTATACACTCCGACTCAATCAGAATTGAACAATGGTTCAGTTACCCTCACATTGACTACTACCGGAAACGGCGACTGCCTTGCGGTAAGCGATGCAGTGACTTACACATTCACACCCGCTCCAACGGCAGATGCAGGTTCGGACATCGAAGTATGCTCAAACAATGCAGATGTGAGTCTGGGAGGATCGGTAACGATTGCGACCGGAGGAACATGGAGTGGAGGAGCAGGAAGCTTTTCGCCAAATGCCAATACGCTTAACGCAACGTACACACCGACTGCCGCAGAAATCGCAGCAGGAACATTGACACTTACTTTGACGACTACCGGAAACGGAGACTGTAATGCCGTATCCGACGATGTTGAAATCACTTTCGGTCCATCGCCAACGGCTAATGCAGGTGCTGACGAAACAGTTTGTGCGAATGACCCCGCAGTAAACTTAAACGGTCAGGTTACTGTAGCGTCCGGTGGGATCTGGAGCGGTGGAACAGGAGTATTTACTCCAAACAACACAACTTTAGGAGCAACCTACACTCCATCGGCTACTGAGATTGCAAATGGAAGTGCCACACTCACATTGACAACCACAGGAAATGGTGATTGTAATGCTGAAGCTGATCAAGTAACGATCACGATTACACCCGCACCAACAGCTAATGCGGGAGCAGACGATACGTTTTGTGCCAACAACCCGGATATAGCTTTAAACGGATCAGTAACCTTAGCTACAGGTGGAACCTGGAGTGGTGGAAACGGAACGTTCACACCTGATGGAACTACCTTGAATGCGGTGTACACCCCGACTCAATCAGAGTTGAACAATGGTTCAGTTACCCTCACATTGACTACTACCGGAAACGGCGACTGTATTGCCGTTTCAGATGCCGTAACATATACCTTTAGTCCTGCCCCAACTGTGGATGCAGGAATCGACCAAACACTTTGTGCAAACAATGCTGAGATCGCCTTGAGCGGTGCAGTTACTGTAGCAGGTGGTGGAGCATGGTCAGGAGGAGCAGGAACGTTTACTCCAAATGCAAATTCAATAAACGCTACTTACACGCCGACTGCCGCAGAAATTGCTTCAGGTTCATTGACACTTACCCTTACCACTACAGGTAATGGAAACTGTAATGCCGTGAGCGATGATGTCGTGATCACATTCACACCGGCACCAACAACTAGCGCCGGAGTAGACCAAACAGTATGTGGAAACGATCCTGAAGTAAACCTTAGCGGAGCTGTATCTATTGCTACAGGTGGACAGTGGAGTGGTGGTTTCGGTACGTTTAACCCGAACAACACTTCTCTATTTACAACATACACACCTAGCCTTGGTGAAATCGCTGCAGGTACGGTAACACTTACATTGACGACTACAGGCAATGGAAACTGTACTCCTGTCACTGACGAAATTGAAATCACGATCACACCTGCACCTACTGCTGATGCAGGAGCTGACGCCACTTTTTGTGCCAATAATTCGGACATTTCACTGAATGGTTCTGTTACGGTTGCTACAGGAGGTACGTGGACAGGTGGAAACGGAACCTTCACTCCTGATGCGAACACACTAAACGCAACGTATACACCGAGTGTTGGAGAGTTAACTTCAGGTTCGGTAACGCTGACACTAACCACCACCGGAAATGGTGATTGTGTTTCAGAGTCAGATCAAGTGACGTACACATTCACGCCTGCTCCAACGATTGATGCAGGTGCAGATCAAGTTCTTTGCTCGAACAATGCCGAGGCATTACTTTCTGCTACTATTACCGTTGCCGGTGGAGTAGCATGGTCTGGTGGTGCAGGAACTTTTGCGCCAAGCGCAAATGCCCTTAACCCAACCTATACACCAACTGCAGCTGAAATTGCTGCGGGTTCTCTAACGCTTACGGCTACCACTACCGGAAACGGAACGTGCTCACCCGAAGCGGATGACATTACTTTAACATTCACACCATCTCCAACAGCAGTTGCAGGCGTAGACCAATCAGTTTGTGCAAACAACCCTGATGTCAACTTATCAGGATCTGTTACTATCGCTTCCGGTGGAACATGGAGTGGTGGATTTGGAACTTTTAGTCCAAATGCAAACTCATTATTTGCCACATACACTCCTTCTCTGGGAGAGATTGCGGCAGGTACGGTAACGTTAACGTTAACCACAACCGGAAACGGAAATTGCACACCTGTTACTGACCAAATCACGATTGATATTACACCCGCTCCTACTGCTGATGCAGGTGTTGGAGGTACGTTTTGTGCCAACAATGCAGACATCTCACTCAATGGAAGTGTGACAATTGCAACAGGTGGAACATGGAGTGGTGGTTCAGGAACCTTTACTCCTGATGCCAATGACTTGAATGCTGTTTATACGCCAAGTGCAGGAGAAATTTCTTCAGGATCATTAACGCTCACGTTAACGACTACTGGAAATGGAAACTGTTCTGCAGTATCTGATAATGTGACATACAACTTTAGCCCGGCGCCCATAGTTGACGCTGGTTTAGACCAAGCGCTTTGCTCGAACAATGCAGAGGTATCTCTTGCAGGAAGTGTAGCAAATGCCGGAGGATTAGTATGGAGTGGAGGAGCAGGAACGTTTACACCAAATGCTCTTACACCAAATGCGACCTACGCGCCAACAGCTGCCGAAATCGCAGCAGGAACGCTTACCCTTACTTTGACAAGTACCGGAAATGGAAACTGTCTGCCGGAGTCTGATGACGTGGTAATCACATTCACACCATCTCCAACGGCAAATGCGGGTATCGATCAATCGGTTTGTGCCAATGATCCTGATGTAAATCTCAATGGACTTGTGTCTGTCGCTACCGGAGGAATCTGGAGTGGTGGTGGAGGATCTTTCTCCCCAAACAACACAACCCTTGGAGCGACTTACACACCTTCACCGGTTGAGATCGCGAATGGTTCGGTAACATTGACTTTGACTACAACCGGAAACGGCGATTGTAACGCAGTGAGTGATCAAATCACCATTTCAATTACTCCCGCTCCAACTGCCGATGCAGGTGTTGGATTTGAGGTCTGCGCCAACAATCCTGAAATCACTTTGGATGGTACGGTAACTCTTGCCACAGGTGGAACATGGTCTGGTGGAAACGGGACATTTACTCCTGATGCGAATGACTTGAATGCAGTTTATAACCCAAGTCTTTCTGAGGTGAACAATGGATCGGTAACACTCACTTTGACAACTACAGGAAATGGTGATTGTATCGCAGTTACTGACCAAGTTACCTACACTTTCGGCCCATCACCTGAAGTTGATGCGGGTACTGATCAAACACTTTGTGCCAATAATTCTCAAGTATCACTTGCGGGCTCAATAGCCAATGCCGGTGGTGCAGTATGGTCTGGTGGAAACGGAACGTTTACCCCGAATGCCAATACACCAACAGCTTCTTACCAGCCTACAGCTGCTGAACTCACTAGCGGTTCAGTAACGCTTACCTTGACTTCTACCGGAAACGGCAACTGTCTTGCTGAAAGCGATGATGTAGTAATCACATTTACTCCGGCTCCTACGGCCAATGCAGGCGCAGATGTAATCGTTTGTGCGAACAATCCAGTGGTTAATTTGAACGGACAAGTAACCGTAGCAACCGGTGGAATTTGGACAGGTGGAAACGGTGTTTTCAATCCGAATAACACAACTCTTGGAGCAGTTTACACTCCATCTCCGGCAGAGCTTGCTGCGGGTAGCGTAACGTTAACTTTGACTACAACGGGTAACGGTACTTGTAACCCTGTAACGGATGAGGTAGTGATCACCATCACGCCTGCGCCGGTCGTAGATGCAGGAGTAGGAGAGGAATTGTGTTCAAACAATGCCGACATCTCTTTGGGTGGTTCTGTAACAGGAGCTACCGGCGGAACGTGGTCAGGCGGATCGGGAACCTTTACTCCCGATGCAAGCACCCTAAATGCCGTATACACTCCGAGTGCGGGAGAAATCGCTTCGGGATCACTGACCTTGACGTTGACGTCCACCGGAAACGGAAATTGTATTGCGGTTACTGATAATGTTACCTACACATTCGGTCCTGCGCCGACTGCTGATGCAGGAGCTGACTTCGAAGTATGTTCGAATAACGCTGATGCAGCACTTTCAGGAGCAGTTACCATTGCAACAGGTGGATCGTGGTCAGGTGGAGCGGGCTCTTATAGTCCAAATGCCAACACTTTGAATGCTGTCTACAGTCCAACTGCGGCCGAGATTGCTGCAGGAAGCGTTGAACTTACTTTGACCACTACCGGAAACGGAGATTGTCTGCCCGTAAGCGACGATGTGGAGATTTCATTCTCTCCTGCTCCCACTGCCAATGCCGGACTTGACAGAACGGTTTGTGCAAATGCTGCAGATGTAACACTGAACGGAAATGTGAACATTGCAACAGGCGGAACATGGTCAGGCGGTGCCGGTGCATTCACTCCGGATGCAAATACGTTGGGAGCGATATATTCTCCAACTGCTGCAGAAATTGCTGCAGGTTCCGTGACCTTGACTTTAACTACTACCGGAAACGGAGATTGTAACCCTGAATCTGATGAGATGGTGATTACAATTACGCCTGAACCGATAGTAGATGCCGGAATAGGTACTGAAGTATGTTCGAATAATGCTGAAATAGTACTAGATGGTTCCGTGAGCATCGCTACCGGTGGAGTTTGGAGTGGTGGAACGGGAACGTTTACCCCTGACGCCAACACATTGAATGCGACTTACACACCAAGCAATGGTGAAATCGCAGCAGGAAGTGTAACGCTTACGCTTACTTCAACAGGGAACGGAAACTGTATTGCAGTTACCGATAATGTAACCTACACATTTGGTGATGCCCCAACAGCCGATGCCGGTGCTGACTTCGAAGTATGTTCGAATAATGCCGTAGCTCAATTGGCTGGAGCAGTAACAATAGCTACAGGTGGAACATGGACAGGCGGAGCAGGATCATTTAGCCCGAATGCCAACGTATTAAATCCTGAATACACACCAACAGCCGCTGAAATTGCAGCGGGAAGTGTAGTCTTGACTTTGACAACTACCGGAACGGGAGATTGTGAGACAGTTTCAGATGACATTGAAATCACATTTACACCCGCACCGACTGCAAATGCCGGTATTGACCAAACGGTTTGTGCCAACGATGCAGAGGTAACACTCACAGGATTCATTACTGTTGCCACAGGTGCAACTTGGAGTGGTGGTGCCGGAACCTTTACCCCGGACGCAAACTCTCTGAATGCAACTTATGTTCCGTCTGCAGGAGAAATCGCAGCGGGTACGGTAACGTTGACATTAACGACTACAGGGAATGCAGATTGCTTGCCTGAATCAGATCAAATGACAATTACAATTGATCCTGAGCCGGTAGTTTCTGCCGGTGCCGATCAAGAGATCTGTTCAAACAATTCTGAGGTACAGTTAAATGCAACTATACTCAACGCTACGGGTGGACAGTGGACAGGAGGATTGGGAACATTCGCTCCTGACAACACAACCTTGAACGCTGTTTACACGCCAACTTCAGCTGAGGTTGCTGCGGGAAGTATCACATTGACATTGACTTCTACAGGAAACGGAAACTGCTTGGCTGAGAGTGATGATATATCCATCGACTTTACTCCCGCACCAACTGTAGATGCAGGAGATGACATAACGCTTTGCGCCAGCACACCGAATGCTCAGTTGGATGGCGAATTCACGGTAGCAAGTGGTGTAACTTGGACAGGAGGCAATGGGTCTTTCTCTCCTAATGCTCAAGATCCTGATGCAGTGTACACACCTACTGCGGCAGAAATAGCTGCGGGAAGCGTAACACTTACTTTGACCACTACCGGTAATGGAAACTGTTTGGCTGAATCTGATGAGGTTACCATCTTGTTCGATCCGGTGCCAACAGTAAGTGCCGGTTCTGACTTGATTTCATGTGCGAACAATCCTACCATAGAATTGGAAGGAGCATCTACAAATGCGACTGGCATCCAATGGACAGGAGGACAAGGATTCTTTAATCCTAACGATGAGACTGCGGATGCAATCTACACGCCATCTGCGGCCGAAATCACAAACGGATTTGTGACCCTTACCATAGAATCTGTTGGCACAGGAGCTTGTCCCCAGGTGACAGACCAAATGAATATCACAATCACTCCTGCGCCGTTAGTAGATGCCGGAGAGGATGAACAGGTTTGTGCAAACAATAGTACCGTTCAGTTGAGTGGTTCAGTTCAATTTGCTGCCGGTGGGCAGTGGAGTGGAGGTCTTGGTAGCTTTACGCCAAGTAATAATTCACTCACTGCCAGTTACCAGCCGACAGCCGCTGAACTTACTGCGGGTAGCGTAACCTTGACTTTGACGAGTCTTGGAAACGGAAACTGTGATGCAGTGTCAGATCAGATTACGATCACCTTTACACCGGCACCGGTAATTGATGCAGGGGTAGATCAAACGATTTGCGAGAACAATCCTGATGTCCAATTGGCTGCTTCTTTCACCGTAGCAGATGGAGCAAGCTGGAGCGGTGGAGCAGGATCATTCGTACCTGATAATACGGCACCGAATGCCCTCTACACACCATCGCCATCAGAATTAGCCAATGGTTCGGTAACCTTGACTTATACAACTTTCGGAAATGGAAATTGCGTGCCGGTTGCCGATCAATTAACCATCACATTCACCCCTGCTCCTGAAGTGGAGGCAGGAGAAGACTTCTTCGCTTGTGTGGATGATTTGGCGGTGCCATTGAGTGGACAAGTGAGTGGCGGATCTGTAACGGGAACTTGGACGACCAGCGGAACCGGTGTATTCGTGCCGAATGCTTCTGACTTGAATGCATCTTACCTCGCTTCTTCGGCCGATTCATTAATTGGTGAAGTAACCTTAACACTTACTTCTACCAATAATGGAAACTGTACCCCTGTGAGTGATGACTTAATAGTCTTCATCTTGCCCGCAGGTACTGCTGATGCAGGTGTAGATCAGTTCATCTGTGAAAACAACGCGAACATTACGTTGAGCGGAGTGATCGGAGGTGCAGCGACGCAAGGGTTCTGGGTTTCTTCGGGAACAGGAGTCTTCTTGCCTGACAACCAAGGTACGGATGTGAACTACATTCCGAGTGATGATGATTTGGCCAATGGTTCTGTGACATTCACTTTCGAAGTGAACTCATGCAACCAAGCTGAAGATGATATGGTGGTAACATTTACACCGGAACCACAAGTGAATGCAGGAACAGACCTCACCGTATGTTCTTCTGAAACAGCTGTAGTCCTTAATGGTCTCGTTTCAGGAGCCAACAATACAGGAGTCTGGACGACCAATGGTTCAGGTACATTCTCACCGAATGCTTCTGATTTGAACGCTGAGTACGTTTTCTCTGCGGCAGATGTGAACAATCAAATCATAGAGTTTGTATTGACGTCAACCGACGTCGGAAACTGCACGGCTGTTACGGATACCCTAATTCTCGAGATTTTCCCACAAGGAACCGTGAATGTAGGTGAAGACATTACCACTTGTGATAATGCTCCTGAAGCAGAAGTCTCTGCTACCATCAATGGAGGAGATGAAGTGTTGTGGAGTACCACAGGTACGGGTTCTTTCACACCAAACAACACGAGCATCACGGCAACCTATGTACCGAGTGCAGATGATTTGGTAAATGGTTCGGTGAATTTGACCGCAACAGTAACCAATAGCTGTAACCTGGCCTCTGACTTCTTGACCCTCAATTTCATCGATGGTCCTGAGGCAATTGCCGGCGATGATCAAGCCGTATGTGGTGAGGTGATTCCGTTTGCTATATCCGGTGCTGTTAATGACGCTTTAGGCGGTCAATGGACAACAACAGGTTCAGGATCTTTCCAAAACAACAATGATCTGAGCACATTCTATGTGGCCAGTCAGTCGGATATTGATGCGGGCGGAGTGTTCTTGGTGTTGACAACAACAGGAAACGGCAACTGCTTTGCAGATTCAGATTCACTCTTCTTGGATATCAATACCGGAATTGTAGTGAATGCAGGACCCGATCAACAGGTTTGTAATGAAGGTGGAGGTGTACAACTCTTTGGAGAGGTGAGCCAAGGAAGTACTACGGGAGTTTGGACTACCTCTGGAGATGGAACATTCTCGCCTTCAGCAAACAGCTTGAATGCCGTGTACAATTTCACGCAAAACGATATTGACGCAGGTTCGATTACCCTTACGCTCACATCTACCAATAATGGTATCTGCACCGAGGAGAACGATACCTTCGAATTGAGCTTCGGTGATGGTGCCTTCGTATTCGCAGGTGAAGACACTGAGGTTTGTGAAACCGAAGATCTTGTAGCCTTGAATGGAGTGGTGAGTGGTGATAGTAACACAGGAATTTGGACGACAAGCGGAACAGGAAGCTTCTTCCCAACAAACACGTCTCTCAGCGCATTCTACGAGCCAAGTCAGGCTGATATCGATGCGGGATCTGTGGAAATCACCCTTACGTCTACCAACAGTGTACTTTGTAATGAAGGGTCAGCTACCATAAACGTAACATTCCAACCTCTTCCTGAAGCCAATGCCGGGGCCGATGCGGTAATCTGTGGATCCATTGAAGGAGTGCAACTCCTGGGATCAGTAACGGGTGCTTCAGGTGGAGTGTGGACTACTTCGGGCTCTGGGATATTTACCCCGGATGCTAACACTCTTACTGCAGTCTACGTGCCTTCAGAAGCAGATAGCATAGCTGGAGAAGCCGTACTTACTTTAACAACTACTGGAAATGCACTTTGTGCTGCAGGCACAGACCAAATGGAGATCGCTTTCTCCGGAGCAGTGTCTGCTGATGCCGGTGCCAATGTTGAAATCTGTGAAGATGTCGCAACGGTTCAATTGGGTGGAAGTGTTCAAGGATCATCTAATTTCAATTGGACAAGTTCCGGAGCCGGTTCTTTCACACCACAAAGTGACGTGCTAAACCCGGTGTATGAATTGACACAAGCCGACTTGGATTTAGGAGAAGTAACACTCTTCCTTACAGCTCAAGGAAATGGAACATGTCCTTCATTCACCGATTCACTAGTGGTGAGTATTGACAACATTCCGGGAGTTGAGATTGTAGCTGAAGCAGCTGTATGTACTTCTGATCCTGTGATGGAGTTGAATGGAAATGTATCGAACGAAGATTCCTTTATCTGGACTTCAATCGGATCGGGAACATTCTCTCCTGATAATGTGAGCGAAGAAGTGACCTACACCCCATCAGCGGCTGAAATTGCTGCAGGTGTTACGACTATCACTCTTACGGCTACCTCGGATGGAGTTTGTGGATCAATTTCTGAAGATTTTGAAGTGACCTTCACTGCACCCGCAACGGTAGGAGCAGGGGCAGATCAAATCTTCTGTTCAAACGATGGAAGCGTGCAACTTGCAGGTTCTTCATCTACTGGTGAAGCAATTTGGTCTACAACTTCTTTCGGAACGTTCGAACCTGATAACACCGGCTTGGATGCAACCTATGTATTCGGAGAGAACGATATCCTCGTAGGATTTGCAGAACTGGTGATCACATCTACGGGTAATGGCCCTTGTGAAGCCACGACGGATACGGTTCAATTTACCATAAACTCAGCTCCGATTGTTTCAGCAGGCCCCGACCAATTCGTATGTGAGTCTTCAGGATTACTCAGCATGGCGGGAAGTGCAGAGAACTTCGAGTCGATTGAATGGTCTACCGAGGGTGATGGTATGTTCTTGAATACGGGTGATGAGTTTGCTCCCGAATACATCTTTGGAAATGCGGATGTCATTGCCGAGCAGGTGCAGATTGTGCTTACGGCAACGGGCTTTGAAGGCTGTGCCCAAGGAACAGATACAGTAATTGTGAACATCAGCGCACCGCTTGAGGCAGCCTTTACCGCTTCCAATGCATGTGTCGGATCACCCGTTCAGTTCACTGACGTCACTGAAGTATTTGAAGGCGAAATAGACGGATATGTCTGGGATTTCGGAAATGGCAACATTGATAATCAGCAGAATCCGACCTTCGTCTTCAACGAAGAAGGTAGCCGAAGTGTAGAGTTAGTAGTAGAGAGTAGTTTAGGCTGTACGGATACGACGACACAATTAATTAATGTCGTTCAAGGCCCTCAAGCAGCATTTGAAGTAAATCAGAGCAGAGCTCCGATCAACTTTGATATCATCTTCGATGACTTATCAACTCTTGCCGAGCAGTGGCAGTGGAATTTTGGTGATGGATTGGGATTCACCCAAGAGCGTAATCCTACCTACAGCTATCCCGATGAGGGAGATTACCTGGTGACCTTGACCGTGACCGGTTCAACCGGATGTATCGACTCGGTCTCGCAAACTCTGTTCATAGAGGGTCAGGTAGTACTGCCGCCACGGTTGCCCAATAGTTTCTCGCCAAACGAGGATAATACCAATGATGTCTACTTCGTCCGTGGAGGACCCTTCATCCAACTCGACTTCAGGGTATATGACAACTGGGGACGAGAGATATTCCAAACTACCGATCAGGAAGTAGGTTGGGACGGCACCGAAAACGGTAGTGAAGTACCGGTAGGAGTCTACGTGTACACCATTAAAGCCACGAATCTCGAAGGCAAAACCTTCGACTACTCAGGGCGAATCAACTTATTCCGATAAGCCATGAGAAGAACTAAAAAAATCCCCATCATGAAAAAGAAATTAGTTATAACTCTAGCAGCTTTGGCTCTTCTGTTTGCGCAGAAGAACCAAGCTCAGGACGCTCAGATTTCTCAATATCAAGCAGCTCCGATTCTTTTCAATCCTGCAAATACAGGGATGCTGAAATTCACGGATATGAGAGTTGCTGCAATTTACCGAAGTCAGTGGAGCTCTTTGGCTACCAGCATCAATACTTTCGGTGTATCCTTTGATATGGGAGCTACTGATCGTTGGGGTTTTGGGGGGTCATTTGTCAATACCGATGCCGCCAATGTCATCAACACATCGAGTTTTTTGGCATCGGGAGCTTATCAGATCACCGACCCTAACCAGACAAAGTACATTCTTTCGGCAGGAGTTCAGCTTGGAATACTGTACAAAAGAGTGAATACAAATGGTTTGATCTTCGACGCCCAGTATGATGGTTTTATTTTCGATGGAGATTTGCCCACGCGTGAAGCTTTCGATCGAACATCTCGATTTATGATTGACGCCAACTTAGGTTTCTCCTATAAATCAACCGATCGAACGAAAAAGGTAAATCCGTTTGCCGACTTGGCCGTTTTTCATTTAACGATGCCGAATGAGTCCTTCATCGGGGAGCAAGAGTCCAGACTACCAATGCGCTGGATGGGAAATGTAGGTGCCAGAATTGAGATGAACCGAAGCTTTCTTATGGATGCCTCTGTCTTGTACATGAGACAGCGTGAAGCCAATCAGTTTTTGGCTACGGTATTGGGACACTACGAGATTGAAGGAACCGCGTATCAGGCAATTGGTGGATTGGGATATCGGACCTCCGATGCCTTAATCCTCCACGCGGGGATCAGACACAATTCGAACATTTTTCGAATTTCATATGACATCAATACTTCTGAGTTAAGTGACTATTCACAAAACCGCGGAGCGTTGGAGTTTTCGGTGATCTACCGTCCGGGACGAAGAACATCACGCGCTATATATTAGACGAATCAATCAATAAATTTAGATTGTACTAAATATTACTGATCTTTGTGCCTTCATGAGAAGGCACTTTTTTTTTACAATTGTTTTTCTATTTACCCTTGGCTGCAGCCAAATAGATCAGGATAAAAGAACGGAACCGTTTAGGGTTGTCACTACAACCTCCATGATTGGCGATGCAATGAGGGCGATGCTCGACACAAATGTGGTCGTTACTTCACTGATGGGTCCGGGAACGGATCCTCATCTTTTTAAGCCCACCAAGCAAAGCTTGGATGATCTGGCTGCGGCAAATCTCATTGTTGCAAACGGACTGCATTTGGAAGGGCGTATGCAGGACATCCTCGAAAAATTGGGACTGCGAAAACCGGTTATTTTTTTGGGAGAGAGTCTTTCTGAAGAAGAATTGATCTTACCTGAGCAAAATGCAGATTATCCCGATCCACACATTTGGTTTGACGTTTCGCTTTGGCATAGAGCACTCAGCGGTGCAACTTCAAAATTAGATTCTCTCGGTATTCTCCGATCCGATAAAGCGATGCAGTACTTTTCAGGCTTGAGCGAACTACACGAATTCACAAAGACGGAAATAGCTGAAATTCCCGAAGAGCGTCGGGTTCTGCTTACCGCTCACGATGCCTTCTCGTATTTTGGCCGTGCTTACACTATTGAGGTTATCGGGCTTCAAGGTATTTCTACTGTCTCAGAATACGGCTTGAGGGACGTAGAGCAAATGGTAGATTTAATCAGTTCGCGAAATATCGCTGCGGTTTTCGTGGAGTCCAGCATCTCACCCCGATCGATGGAAGCAGTCGTTTCAGGCGTTCAGCAAAAGGGGGGGGAAGTGAAAATCGGGGGGACGCTTTACTCAGATGCACCCGGACCAAGGGGCAGCGGCGCAGAGACTTATACGGACATGGTGAAGCATAATGTAAGAACCATCAAATCAGCATTGAAATGATCGCTTTCGAAGCGCACAACTTAACAGTAAGTTACGACAAGCAACCGGTGCTTTGGGACATCGATTTTGAAATCCCCAAAGGAAAATTAGTCGGAATCATCGGTCCGAATGGCTCGGGTAAGACCACTCTTCTGAAAGCCGTGATGGGAATTTTAAAAAGTGATAGCGGCTATGTGAAGGTATTTGATAAGAATCCTGACAAGGTGCGAGAGCGAATGGGCTACGTACCGCAGCGCCAATCGGTAGATTGGGATTTTCCTGCTACGGTGATGGACATCACCTTAATGGGGCGTTACCGAAAAGGGAGGCTGTTGGGTCGGTTATCTAAGTCGGATAAAGAGATTGCTGCCGACTCGCTGAAGCGGGTTGGGATGTACGAATACCGCAATCGGCAAATCTCGGAGCTTTCGGGAGGTCAACAACAGCGCGTGTTTATTGCACGTTCGTTGGCTCAGCAAGCCGACGTCTACCTCATGGACGAACCTTTTGTGGGAATCGACGCGGCGAGCGAAGAATCCATTCTTTCTCTTTTGCAAGAAATGAGAACGGCCGGTAAAACGGTTATCATGGTTCATCATGACTTGCACACGGCGCTTGAATTTTTTGACTGGGTCGTTTTGTTGAATACCCGCTTAGTGGCAGCCGGTCCCAAGGAGGAAGTACTTACCGAAGAAAACCTGCGGACCGCCTATGGGGGTAAACTGAATGTTCTCAGCCGAATCGCTGATTTGATAAAATCGAAAGAGTATCCGATCCGTGAACGCGATATGAAAGAATAGCCATGGGTGGAAATTTTACATGGGTCATGATTGGCTGCGCTTTAATCGGGGCGGGAGCATCGGCCGTGGGTGTTTTTTCTTTTTTGCGAAAGCAGGCACTGGTGGGAGATGCTGTAGCGCATGCCTTGCTGCCCGGCGTTGCCTTGGCATTTATGGTCTCAGGAGAGAAAAGCATTTGGATACTCTTTCCAGGCGCATTTGTGGCCGGTTGGCTCGGTTTACTTAGCATCGATTTTATTTCGCGGTATTCCAAGATCAAATCCGATACGGCCATTGCGATTGTCCTGACCATCTTTTTTTCTATCGGGATCGTTTTGCTCACCCATATCCAACAGTCTGACTATGGCAATCAATCGGGGTTAAGCGATTTCCTTTTTGGAAAAGCAGCCGCCATGCTTCCTTCAGATATCGCTCTGTTTGTATTGGTAGACTTGATCCTTCTTTTTTTAATCGTCATCACCTACCGTTATCTTAAGCTTTACTCATTTGATCCGGATTTTGCCAAGGCGATCGGTCTGCCGGTAAAAGGCATACAGTTCATCCTCTCGTCGCTGACGGTTTTGGCAGTAGCTTCAGGAATTCAGGCAGTGGGAGTGGTGCTCATGGCAGCGCTCATAATTACCCCGGCCGCCGCAGCTCGATTTTTTACCGGAAGGTTGAGCCATATGATTAGTTTGGCCATGCTTATCGGATTGATCAGTTCACTGATTGGTGTTTACATTTCTTCTTTGGCAGTTTCTATGCCCACAGGGCCTTGGATTGTAATGGTGTTGAGCATCCTGGCCATATTGGCTTTTATTTTTGCGCCGGGCAAAGGTCTCTTGCAGCGCTCACGGCGACGACTAAAGCATCAGCAAAAGGTCCGAAACGAGAATCTATTAAAGCTTTTTTATTCGCTTGAAGAGAAAAATCCGGAGCGATTTTATTCTCGACCGAAGCTCTTACGTTCCAGACGATTTCAAGGAAAAGAATTGGAAGACTTGCTTCAAAAGCTGGAAAAACAAAACATTTTGCAAAAAGAGGAAAACCGTTATGGCCTTACCGATGAGGGACGAGAAGAAGCTAAGCGTGTGGTTCGTCTGCATCGTCTTTGGGAGCTTTATCTTAATGAGCGAATGAACATTGCGCCGGATCACGTTCACCACGATGCGGAAGCGATTGAACACATCATCACCCCTGAGCTGGAGCGTGAGTTGCTTAAAGATTTGGGTTACCCGAAACTGGATCCACATCTTTCAGAAATTCCCGGTATAAAAGATATGCAGCGATGAATGATTTTTGGATCATATTGGAAGGCATTCTGGTAGCCGTTAGTTGCGGCTTGCTTGGGGTTTATCTAGTTTTGAGAAAGATGGCCATGGTGGGGGATGCCATTTCGCATGCCGTCTTGCCGGGCATCGTCATCGCCTATTTGGTAGCACAGTCACGAAGTTCTTTTTTTACCTTGCTTGGAGCTGCGATGTTCGGGCTGCTCACCACATTTATGATTGAGGTTTTTTATAAGAAGGCACGAATTCAAAGCGACGCTTCCATAGGAATTACCTTTACGTGGCTATTTGCGATCGGTGTAATTCTGGTTTCAGCTTTTTCGGGAAATGTGGATTTAGATCAGGAGTGTGTTCTTTACGGAGACATCGCTTACGTGCCTTTCGACACACTCTTTTATGGTACGACTGACCTCGGCCCTGCCCCTGTTTGGCTTCAAGCAATTAATTTGATTGCAATTCTCCTTTTACTCAAAGTGGGCCATCGCGGATTCTTCATCACCAGTTTCGACCCGTCGTTTTCTTCAGGTCTCGGCATCAAGACTGATGTGTGGCACTATGTTTTGATGGGAGCTGTTTCCTTTACCGTTGTCTTGAGCTTTAATGCAGTCGGTGCCATTTTGGTCGTAGCGTTCTTGGTGGTGCCACCCGCCACGGCTTATTTGATCAGCAAGCGTGTCGAAACCATGATGGCTTACACGGTACTCTTCGGAGTTCTCTCCGCGGTTATTGGCTTTTACCTCGCCACTTGGTGGAATGCTTCCATCTCGGGATCAATGGCTGTGGCGGCGGGGATGCTTTTTGTGCTTGTATTTGCAGGAAAAAGACTCTCGGTCAAACAACGAAAAAACCCTGCGATATCACAACTTTCAACTGACAGTTGAACGAAACTCTCGAGAATCAATACATCAATTGACCTTTTGAGATTGATTTGATGAAATCTCAATACTCAGTACTGAATACTCAATACTACTTTTTAGAATTCACAATTCTTCGGAGACCTAGGAAAAGGAATGACATCCCGGATATTCGTCATACCCGTCACAAACATTACCAGTCTTTCAAAGCCTAAACCAAATCCTGCATGTTTGCAGGTCCCATACTTGCGGGTATCTAGGTACCACCACAGTTCTTCTTCTTCGATACCCATTTCTTCCGAGCGGCGCTTGAGGATTTCCAGTCGCTCTTCACGTTGAGAGCCTCCGGTAATTTCACCGACTCCCGGAAAGAGAACGTCCATTGCCGCGACGGTTTTTTCGTCCTCGTTCAGGCGCATGTAGAAGGCTTTAAATGAAGCGGGATAATCGGTTAGGATCACCGGTTTTTCAAAATGCTTTTCTACTAAGTAACGTTCGTGCTCGCTTTGAAGGTCTTTTCCCCATTCTACGGGAAACTTGAATTTTTTCTTTTTAAATGGTTTTGAGTTGCGGAGGATATCGATGGCTTCCGTATAAGTCAATCGTTCAAAATTATTTTTGGCGATGAATGTCAGTCGCTCCATCAATCCCATTGGTTGACGCTCGTTCTGTGGTTTCGTTTTATCTTCTTGCGCTTCTCTTTGTGCAAGAAACTCCAAATCGTCTTTGCAGTTATTCAAAGCGTAGCTTACCAAGTATTTGAGGAAGTCTTCCACCAAGTCCATATTGTCAGTGAGATCCGCGAAAGCCACTTCGGGCTCAATCATCCAGAATTCCGACAGGTGACGGGAAGTGTTTGAGTTCTCTGCACGGAATGTCGGTCCGAAGGTGTAAACCTTGCTCAAGGCCAGAGCAGCCAATTCAGCCTCGAGTTGCCCTGAAACGGTTAGGTTGGTTTCCTTGCCAAAGAAGTCTTGGCTGTAATCAACACTTCCGGTTTCTGCCAAGGGCGGATTTTTAGGATCTATCGTGCTTACACGAAACATCTCTCCTGCACCTTCGGCATCGGATCCCGTGATAATCGGGGTATGGATGTAAAAGAAATCCCGGTCGTTGAAATATTTATGAACGGCAAAACTAAGCGCATGACGCAGGCGGAAGATGGCGCCGAACGTGTTGGTACGAAAACGCAGGTGCGCATTTTCACGCAAGAAATCCATGCTATGCTTCTTGGGTTGCAGCGGATACTTTTCGGGGTCGGCATCACCGTGAATCTCAATCTTCTCGACTTGTACTTCTACAGATTGACCTTTTCCTTGGCTTTCCACCAATTTACCTGTCATCGTGAGAGCTGTTCCCGTATTGATTCGGTTCAAAATTGCTTCATCCATCTGCTCAAAGTCTACCACTCCTTGGATGGTTTGAATGACCGATCCATCGCTCAAGGCTATGAATCGATTGCTTCTAAAGGTGCGCACCCAACCGGATATGCTGACCGTTTCGCCGATAGGCGGCTGACTTAAAATCTCTTTAATGCTTGCCATTGCTCAGTTTTGAGGGTACAAAACAACGAACTATTTTCTGATTTCACTCTAAAATCGTTGAACATTCAAAACACCATAGGAAACAAAAAAAGATAAAAACGTTTCCAATGTGTAAAATGTATTATACATTTGCGCCCCGAATTTATGAGCACACAAGAAGATAAAGAGTTGCAAATAATGGCTGATGCCATCAAAGTCTTCATGACTTATGGCATAAAGAGCGTTACGATGGATGACATTGCGCGGCATTTGCGCATGTCGAAGAAGACTCTTTACCAGTATTTTTCTGATAAGAATGATTTGGTAAAGAGGTGTCTCGAGCGAGATTGTCACATTACCGAGAATGTGGTGAACGAAATATTAACCAAAGGTTCCAACGCGATAGAAGAGAATTTTGAAATCTCGAAACACATCGTTGAGGATCTGCGAAACATTCACCCCTCCATTTTTTACGATTTGGAGAAGTACTATCCCGAGGCTTGGAATACCATGCACCAACTCCGCCACGAGTTTGTGGGTGAGGTGATGCTGAAGAATATGGAGCGAGGGATTAAGGAAGGTTTTTACCGAGATGATTTGAATGTGAAACTCATGACCAAGCTATGGGTGGCGCGATTGAACATCATCTTCGATCCGACTCTATTCGCCTTGGACGAATTTAATCTGGCCGATGTTTATCGGCAGATGTTTATTCATCACGTTCGCGGAATCGCCAGCAGCGAAGGCTTGAAATACATTGAACAAAACCAGCATAAATTAAACTAACACCATGACCAGATTTATTTTGGCTTTTCTCGTAGTGCTCCTTTCGGTGCATGCTACAGCTCAATCTCTGGCGGTTTCGCTCGAAGAGGCTATTCAGATTGCAGTAGACAGCAGCTACGCTACGAGAGATGCTGAGTTCAACTTAGAAAAGAAACAAAAAGAAGTTCAGGAAGTGATCGCCATCGGGCTCCCTCAGGTGAATGCTCAGGCAGAATTTCAGAATTTTCTGGACATTCCCGTTTCCCTTGTCCCTGCTGAATTTTTTGGTGGTGAATCGGGCGAACTTGCAGAGGTTCAATTTGGAGTAAATTACAATTTGACCGGAAGTGTTACTGCGACACAACTCATCGCTGACGGTACGTATTTCATTGGCTTGCAAGCCGCAAAAACCGTAGTAGAGCTGGCGCGTGTTCAAAAGAGTAAGGCTGAGCAAGAGATTAAAGTAGCTACCGCAGATGCCTATTACACGGTGCTTCTGGCTCAGGCTAATTTTGATATTCTCACTGAAAACGTGGCTAACCTCGATAAAACCTTGGAAGAGACACGCGCTCTTTTTGAAAATGGATTGACGGAAGAGCAAGATGTCGATCAATTGGAGCTGAATAGAAATAAGCTTGTGATTAGCCGCGACAATACGGAGCGCATCTTAAAAATTTCGAGACAGTCGCTTTTATTCATCATGGGTTTACCCATAGACACTGACATTGTATTGACCGATGACATCGAGTCATTAGTAAGTTTGAGTAATTCACCTAAGTACTTGCAGGCTCAGCCTAATTTGCTGACTCATCCTGATTATCTCTTGGCTAAAACAAATGTAGAGCTTGCCGATTTACAAATCCGCGGAGACAAGGCCACTTTCTATCCTTCACTCTCCGCTTTCTTTACCCACCAACAGGTTGGTCAGAGTAATGAATTTGAATTTTTCGAATCAGGAGCTCCCTATTTCCCAACGACAATTGTAGGAGCCACATTGAACATTCCCATTTTCAGTGGTTTTCAACGAAAGCGCCAATTGCAGCAATCTCAAATTGCTTACGAACAAAGCCAAATGCAACTCACCCAAGCCGAAGATGGCCTGAAACTGGAGATTGAAAGAGCCCGAAGCAATTACGAAGCAGCGCTTAAGTCTTGGGAAAATCAGAAAAGAAGTTTCGAATTGGCCCAACGAATCAATCAGAAAACTACTATTAAATATTCTGAAGGGGTCGCGGATAGCTTTGAGTTGAACGTAACGGAAAATCAACAACTACAAGAGCAAACCCGCTTTATACAAGCAGCACTTGAACTACTCAATGCTAAAAAAGCACTGGACAAAGCATTAAACACATTATAGAGATATGAGATTAAAAAATCACAATGGCGTAAGGATTGTCGGAATGGGTCTGATCGCTCTTGCCCTCGCTGCATGCGGCGCTTCATCACCGAAGGGTGACTTGGAAAAGCTCAGAGCCGAGATGGATTCATTAAAAACGGTTCGAACTAAATTGGATGACCGCATTTTAGCTCTGGAGCGATCAATCGCAGAGAAGGATTCTACGATTGAAGATAAACTGGTGACCAGTGTTCAAGCCGGAAAAGATGTTTTTAAACATTACTTTGAGGTTTACGGCAATGTTCAATCCGATAAGTCAGCGGTCTTGTACGCCGAAAATGCAGGGGTCGTGCAGGCTATCAGGGTCAAAGAGGGTCAATCTGTGAAGAAGGGTCAAGTATTGCTGGCTCAGGACGTAGAGCTCATCGATAAGAACATCAATGAGATAGAGACGCAGCTCGATCTGGCTACGACACTTTACGAAAAGCAGAAGCGACTCTGGGATCAGAACATCGGGAGTGAAGTCCAGTTTTTGGAGGCGAAGAATCGAAAAGAATCTTTGGAAAATTCATTGGCTACTGCCCGCGAGCAAAAGCAAAGATCTACCGTTGTGGCTCCATTTGATGGAGTGGTGGACAAGATTTTTCCCAAGGTGGGAGAGCTTGTGGCGATGTCTAGTCCCATTGTACGTTTAGTCAATATTGATGAGCTGTACATAAATGCTGACATATCTGAGCGATACATGGGTGACTTGACTCAAGGTGATTCGGTATGGGTAATTGTAAACAGAAACGACACGATTAAGTCGGCCATTTCCCGAGTAGGAGATTACATCAATCCGTCAAATCGCTCTTTTGAAATAAGGGTAGACTTGAAGGAAAAAGTTTCCGTGCTCCGACCGAATTCGTTGGTTGTTTTGAAGATAAACGACCACACGGAAGAGGATGTTATCGTCATACCGTCGTCCATTATCATGCAAGACGGATCGGGAGAAGATTACGTCTTTACCATAGGTCAAAACGAACACAAAGATCAGGTGGCCCGAAAGACACCCGTTCAAACGGGTCTCTCCTATCTGGGCAAAACGGTAGTCAAAAAAGGACTTACGGAGGGAGATGATCTGATTGATAAAGGCTCCAGAAAAGTCAGGGATGGCGACAAAGTGAAAAAAACGACTGTATAACGATGGCAGAAAATACACCTGAGAAAAGCGGAAAAGGTTACAAAGAGTTTGGACTCTCTTCGCTTTCCGTCGATAATAAAACCACTGTTTTCGTATTGGCTATTATCATCCTACTCGGTGGGGTAGCCTCTTATATGAGCATGCCGAAAGAAAACTTTCCGGATGTGGTGACGCCCGAGATTTACGTGGGAACGCCCTATCCGGGGAATTCGCCGCTGGACATCGAGAAGTTGATCACTCGGCCTTTCGAAAAGGAAATCAATTCCATCACCGGGGTAGATGAGATTAATTCGACAAGTGTTCAGGGATACTCCACCATTCAGGTGAAATTCAACTTTGACGTTACTCCCGAGGAGGCTCTTCGCAAGGTGAAGGATAAGGTCGACATCGCAATGAGCGACCGTGACTTTCCGCAAGATCTTCCTGCCGACCCGAATGTTTTCGAACTCAACTTTTCGGAGATGGTTCCCATTATGAACATCAACTTATCGGGCGATTTCTCCATAGACCAGCTGAAAGATTATGCGGAATACCTCGAAGATGAAATTGAAGATCTGCCTGAAATTACCGAGGTTGAGATTCGAGGTGTCATGGATAAGGAGGTCAAGATAGACGTTGATCTGCTGGCCATCGAAGCGATGAAAATCAGTTTCGACGATATTGCCAATGCTATTGCGCAAGAAAACGTTACCATTTCGGGAGGAGACTTGTTGGTGGATGAATTTAATCGCAACGTCCGCATCATCGGTGAGTTTCGCGATGTCTCCGAAATAGAGAATGTGATCGTAAAGCGCGAAAACCAAGAGGTGGTTTACCTGAAGAATGTGGCCGATGTGAGCTTTGGTGAAGAAGATACCGAAAGCTATGCACGGGAGTATCTGAAGCCGGTAGTGATGATTGACGTTAAAAAGCGTGCGGGTGAGAACCTAATTGAAGCGTCTGATAAAATATCGACGATCATCGACGAAGCTAAGGCCGATATTTTTCCCGAAAATCTCCAGATTTCAATCACCAATGACCAGAGCGACCAGACCAGAACTCAAGTAGATGAGCTGTTGAACAGTATCATATTCGGAGTACTGCTGGTTACGGGAGTACTCTTGTTCTTCCTCGGTCTTCGCAACGCGCTTTTCGTCGGGATCGCTATTCCACTTTCCATGCTGTTGAGTTTTCTCATTTTGGGCGCCCTCGGGGTTACGCTCAATGTGATGGTACTTTTCGGTTTGGTGCTGGCATTGGGAATGCTGGTGGATAATGGAATCGTAGTAGTCGAGAATATTTACCGATTAATGGATGAAGGCTATCCGCCCATTCAAGCGGCAAAGCTCGGAGTAGGAGAGGTAGCGATCCCCATTATTGCTTCTACCGCAACTACCTTGGCAGCCTTTTTACCCTTGGCTTTTTGGCCTGGCCTATTCGGAGAATTCATGTTCTTCCTACCGATTACGCTCATTATCGTTTTATCCTCTTCGCTCTTCGTGGCATTGGTGATAAACCCCATGCTTACTTCCGTATACATGAAAGTGGGTGAGCCCGATATTAACAAGCGAAAAATGCTGAAGAACAGTTTGATATTCGTGGCCGTTGGGATTTTTCTGGATGTAATTGCTTTTGCGGCAAGAGGCAATGTTGATATAACAATTGGAGAGATTTCAATTTTTTCCTTGCTAATGGTTTTGGGAAACATCTCTCTCTTCATTGGAATCTCAGGTATCCTGAACATTTACGTGTTGACTCCGGGAACCAGGAAGCTTCAAAATGATATTTTACCAAAGCTTGAGAACTACTACAAGAGCTTTTTGAGTTATGCCCTTAATGGAAGGCGTCCTTACGCTTTCCTCGTGGGAACATTCTTGCTACTTGTAGGGTCTTTGATGCTCTTTGGAGTTTTTCCGCCCAAGGTGGAATTCTTTCCGATCAACGAACCCCAGTACATCAATATCTTCATTGAAAAACCGATTGGCACCGATATAGAGGAGACCAATCGTACTGCTTTAGAATTGGAAAGGCGGGTGATTGAAATTTTGGATGACGACAAGTATTTTATTGAAAAAGACGGAGAGCGAGTGCCCTTCTTGGTCGAGTCAGTAATCGGTCAAGTAGGTGACGGAACGAGCGATCCCGCTCAAGGTTTTTCTCAAGCCAATACTCCGCACAAGGCAAGAATCACGGTTCAGTTTGCGAAATTTCAAGATCGAAGAGGACTTGAAACCAGCGCCGTGTTGGAACGAATTCGTGGCGAACTGCGTGGCTATCCCGGAACCCAAGTTACCGTCAGTAAAAACGAAGCAGGTCCCCCCCAAGGCGCACCGATAAATATAGAAGTACGAGGAGAGGACTATGAAAAAATCATGGCGGACGCACAGGGACTGAAATCGTTTTTTGAAGATCAGAATATTCCGGGTGTTGAAGAGCTCAAATTGGATATTGAAACGGGTAAACCTGAAATGCCGATCATCATTGATCGAGCTAAGGCAAGACGATTAAACGTATCGACTTATCAAATAGGAGATGCACTGCGGACGGCCCTTTTTGGAAAAGAGGTATCTACTTTTAAAGATGGTGAAGACGATTACCCCATCAACTTGCGCTTGCAAGAGCATTACCGCGACAACGAGGATGCCTTGATGAATATGCGTTTGACGTTCCGCGATCAGTCAACGGGAAAGATAGCCCAAGTGCCTATTTCGTCGGTGGCGGAGTCAGAAAAGTCGAGCACCTTCAGTGCCGTAAAAAGACGTGATCTCGATCGAGTGGTCACGATTTCATCTAATGTTTTGACCGGTTACAATTCGACTGAAATCGTCAATAAAATGAAGGAGATGATTGACGATTACGATAGCGATCAGGGAACAAAAGTTCTCTTCACCGGACAGCAAGAAGAGCAAGCCAAAGAACTGGACTTTTTGACCACGGCATTGCTACTAGCACTGTTTATGATCATTCTGATTATCACGGCTCAGTTCAATTCCATTTCAACGCCCTTTATCATTGGCTTTGCCGTTCTATTTAGCTTGATCGGAGTGTTCTTGGGATTGGTGATTTTCAATATGGATTTCATCATCATCATGACGATGATTGGAATTATTTCACTTGCAGGGATTGTGGTGAACAACGCCATCGTCTTGATCGATTACACCAACTTAATTCGTACCCGAAGGAAGGAAGAACTCAACTTGCCATTGGACGAAAAGCTTCCCTTTGAAGAAACCGTATACGCCATCGTAGAGGGCGGTCGTACCAGACTACGCCCCGTTCTTTTAACGGCCATTACCACTATTTTAGGGTTGGTGCCTCTGGCGATAGGATTGAACATTGATTTTTTCAGCCTTGTGAGTGAATTGGATCCTAAGATTTATGTGGGTGGAGACAATGTTATCTTTTGGGGGCCGATGTCGTGGACGATTATTTTCGGTTTGTCGTTTGCTACTTTTTTAACCTTGGTTATCGTACCGGTTATGTATCTAATTTTGGCTAAGATCAAATATAAATTGATCTACAAGGAAGATACCGACTACCGCATTGAGCTTTAGGAGTTAAAGAAGTAAACGAAAGAGGGAAAGCAATTACTGCCTACCTTTTTTTTGGCAATTGATCTCCCAGGTGAGGAGTCCAAAACGCTTTATTCGGAAAGTAGGGAGCAACATTTATTTTCTACTTTTGTTAATGCTCTACTAATGCCGACTCAATGAGTGAATACAAAGCAGGTCATCTTCTCGATCAAATCGAAATCCCCGCAGACTTACGATCTAAAATCAGCGAGCAAGAACTCGAGGAGTTTAGTGCTCAGTTGCGTGATTACATCATTGACGTGGTTTCCACGAAGGGAGGACATTTTGGCGCCAGCCTTGGTGTCGTAGAACTCACTGTGGCTTTGCATTACGTTTTCAATACACCATACGATCAGTTGGTGTGGGACGTAGGCCACCAAGCTTATGGTCATAAGATATTAACGGGTCGGCGGAAAATATTTCATACCAATAGGAAGTACGGTGGAATAAGTGGTTTTCCAAAACGATCGGAGAGTGACTACGATACTTTTGGTGTTGGACATTCGTCCACATCTATTTCAGGAGCTCTTGGAATGGCTGTAGCAAGCAGGCTGAAAGGACAATTGGATCGTCAGCATATTGCCGTGATCGGTGATGGATCCATGACGGCAGGTTTAGCTTTCGAAGGGTTGAACCACGGCGGGGTAGAAGATACCAATCTCTTGGTAGTGCTCAATGACAACTGCATGTCGATCGATCCGAATGTGGGAGCATTAAAAGATTATTTGACTGACATTACCACATCTCACACTTACAATAAGGTGAAGGATGAGGTATGGCAGCTCTTGGGCAAAATCTCGAAATTTGGTCCGAATGCGCAAGCCATCGCCCAAAAGGTAGAGCAGGCCGTGAAGTCTTCTTTGCTCAAGCAGAGCAATATGTTTGAGTCTTTGAACTTCCGCTATTTCGGACCCGTAGATGGCCATGATGTGAATCACTTGGTCAAAGTGATGGAAGATTTAAAAGATATTCCGGGCCCGAAAATATTGCACGCCCTTACGGTGAAAGGAAAAGGCTACGAACACTCCGAGAAAGGATCACCTACTACATGGCACGCGCCGGGACTTTTCAATAAAGAAACGGGCGAGATCATTAAGGTAGTTCCAAAAAGTCCGCAACCACCGAAATACCAAGATGTATTTGGGCATAGCATCGTAGAGCTTGCCGAAAAGAACGACAAGATTGTGGGGATTACCCCGGCGATGCCTTCCGGTTCCTCTCTCAAAATTATGATGGAGGCCATGCCCGACCGCGCCTTCGATGTGGGAATCGCCGAACAACATGCGGTGACTTTTTCCGCAGGTTTGGCAACTCAAGGCATGATTCCATTTTGCAATATTTACTCAAGCTTTATGCAACGCGCCTACGATCAAGTGGTGCATGATGTGGCTTTGCAGAATTTGAACGTGGTTTTCTGCTTGGATCGAGCAGGATTTGCCGGAGCAGATGGCCCGACGCATCATGGTTCCTACGATTTGGCTTACTTCCGAGCCATTCCGAATATGATTGTATCGGCTCCGATGAACGAGAGCGAATTGCGCAATATCATGTACACCGCTCAATTGAAAGAACGCGGCCCGTTTAGCATTCGTTATCCGAGAGGACAGGGTGTGATGACGGATTGGAAGACACCCTTTAAAGAGGTAAAAATCGGAACGGGTCGTCGTGTTCGTAACGGTAGCGACTTGGCAATTCTGAGTATCGGTCACCCCGGAAACTTCGCGGTAAGCGCCGCCGAAAAACTTGAAGAAGAGGGACTTGATGTGGCTGTTTACGATATGCGTTTCGTTAAACCACTGGACGAGATTTTACTTCATGAGGTATTCTCAAAATTCGACAAAGTCATTACCGTAGAAGATGGCTGCCTGATGGGAGGAATGGGAAGCGCGGTGCTGGAATTTATGGTAGATCACGGTTACTCCGCCAAAGTCAAGCGTTTAGGTATTGAAGATAAATGGTTCGAACATGGGAGCCAAGATCAACTCTACACCGAGGCCGGATTTAATGTGGCTGATATCGCTGCTACCGCTGAGGAAATGTTGGCAGAAAAGCTGCAGAGGTTGAACAAGCTTTCGGCGGGATAACCAACTCATAAAAAAAGAAAAAAGGGCATCCGAATGATTCGAATGCCCTTTCTTTTTTCCAATCAAATTTTAAAACCCTAAATCGGCTTAATCTTAAAGTCCTCCAAAAACTTCGTGGTGAAGTTTCCTTTCTTAAAGTTTTCGTCTTCGAAAAGCTGTATGTGGAAAGGAATGGTCGTTTTCACACCTTCGATGATGTATTCGCTCAATGCGCGGTGCATCTTTTTAATCGCTTCTTCACGCGTTTGTGCTACTACGATCAACTTTGATACCATCGAGTCGTAATTCGGTGGAATGGTATACCCGGAATAGACGTGCGTGTCAATCCTTACTCCGTGTCCTCCCGGTGAGTGGTAATCCGTTACCGTTCCAGGATGAGGTCTGAAATCGTTATAAGGATCTTCGGCGTTGATGCGGCATTGGAACGAGTGCATCTTGGGCTCGTAGTTGTGACCGCTTATGGGAACGCCTGCAGCAATTTTAATTTGCTCCTTTATCAAGTCAAAATTGATCACCTCCTCCGTAATGGTATGTTCCACCTGAATTCGGGTATTCATTTCCATAAAGTAGAAGTTGCGGTGCTTGTCGACCAAGAATTCTACGGTACCCACTCCTTCATAGTTTACGGCAGCAGCAGCTTTTATAGCGGCTTCTCCCATCTTCTTACGGAGTGCTTTGGTCATGAATGGAGACGGCGTTTCTTCCACGAGTTTCTGATGACGACGTTGGATGGAGCAGTCCCGCTCGCTCATGTGGCAGAAGGTACCGAACTGGTCACCCGCTATCTGAATCTCGATATGTCGTGGTTCTTCGATGAATTTCTCCATGTAGATACCATCGTTGCCGAAAGCAGCAGATGCTTCTCTGCGAATGTCGTCAAATGCTTTTTGGATGTCTTCTTCTTTCCAAACTACGCGCATTCCTTTTCCTCCGCCACCGGCCGTGGCTTTCATCATTACGGGAAGTCCCACCTCTTTAGCCATTTTTATAGCATGATCTCCATTTTTAAGGAGACCTTCAGAGCCGGGAACACACGGAACTCCTGCTGCAGCCATCGTGGCTTTAGCCGTAGCTTTATCACCCATTCCTTCTATTTGTTCGGGGGTGGCACCAATAAACTTAAGGCCGTTTTCCCCACAAATCCGAGAGAATTTGGCATTTTCGGAAAGGAAACCATATCCGGGATGGATGGCATCTGCATTGGTGATTTCCGCAGCAGCTATAATATTTGGAATTTTAAGGTATGACTCTGAACTAGGAGCCGGACCTATACAAACAGCCTCATCGGCAAATCTTACCGGAAGGCTGTCGGCATCGGCTTTGCTGTAAACAGCTACCGTTTTAATGCCCATTTCTTTACAGGTACGAATAACCCTCAAGGCGATTTCACCTCGATTGGCAATCAGGATCTTCTTAAACATAAGATTTCGGTTTGATTAAGATGGATCGATCAAGAATAGTGGTTGATCGTATTCTACAGGCGTAGCATCGTCTACCAATACTTTCACAACTTTTCCTTCTACCTCGGCTTCAATTTCATTAAAAAGCTTCATAGCTTCAATGATGCAGACAACTTTGCCTTTTTTCACATCATCGCCTACCGATATAAAGGGATCTTTATCGGGGCTGGAAGAGCGATAGAAGGTTCCGATCATCGGAGATTTCACGGTGATGTAGTTCGAATTATCTTCTTTCTTTTCTTCCTTTTTCTCATTGCTCGGAGCAGGCGCAGGTGACGCCTGTTGTTGGGGTTGGGCCATAGGCTGTGGTGGAGCCATCATTTGCTGCGGCATTGCCATGGGCATCTGCGGTTGCACGTATGCTTCAGCTTGCTGAGATGCTCCTTTTCCTTTTTTCTTGGTAGGGTCAGATTTTATGGTAATCTTAAAATTTGACTGCTCTATTTCCACTTCCGTAACACCTGAGCGTGAGACGAATTTGATCAAATCTTGAATTTCAGTAAGTTTCATTGGTCAAACTGTTGTTTTGCTAAAGATAAAAATGTTTGATTAGTTGGAGTCGTATGCCCACTTTAGGTAAACCGAACCCCATGTAAAACCACCTCCGAAGGCGGCTAGTACTATGTTGTCACCTTTTTTTAATTGCTTTTCCCATTCCCAAAGACAAAGAGGAATGGTACCGTTTGTGGTATTTCCAAATTTTTGGATGTTGATCATCACTTTTGAATTGTCAACCCCCATGCGTCTGGCAGTGGCATCAATGATACGCAGATTAGCTTGATGAGGAACCAGCCAACTTACATCTTCACTTTCCAGATCATTTCGCTTCATAATTTCCTCGGCGACATCTGCCATTTTGCTTACGGCAAATTTGAAAACTGTTTTACCCTCTTGGTAAACAAAGTGTTCTTTGTTTTTAACCGTCTCAATAGAAGCAGGATTGAGAGAACCACCCGCTTTTTGGTGGAGAAAGGCACGGCCACTGCCATCACTGTGCAATATGGAGTCTATTATTCCCAGGCCCTCTTCATTCGGTTCGAGTAGTACCGCACCGGCTCCATCACCAAAAATAATACAGGTAGTTCTGTCCTCATAATCAATGATAGAGCTCATTTTATCTGCTCCCACCACCACGATTTTTTTATACTTTCCCGATTCAATAAATTGCGCGGCAGTAGACAGCGAATAGATAAATCCGCTGCAGGCAGCCATTAAATCGAAAGACCATGCATTCTTCAGGTTGCATTTATCTGAGATGATGTTTGCCGTGGAAGGAAACAGATGGTCGGGAGTAGCTGTCGCGCAAATCAGCATATCAACTTCTCCGGGCTCAATTCCTCGTTTTTCCAGCAATTTGACGACGGCCGCAGCGCCTAAATCGCTTGTTGCTTTGGTCGGGTCTTTTAATATTCTTCTCTCTTTGATTCCCGTTCTCGCTCTGATCCACTCATCATTGGTGTCGACCATTTTTTCGAGGTCCGCGTTGGTTAGCTTGTCATCAGGGACGTAACCTGCTACGGCGGTAATTGCAGCCTTTGTATTGCTCATAAGGGTTGCATGTGAATTTTACAATTCGCCAAAGTTAGAAAACTTATCGATCTGGTTTGCGCGCACAAGCGGCAGGCTTATTAACGAAAAAAATCAGCCCGAAATGAGCTGATTTTCATCAATATTCTAAGTCGAGGCTTATTCTTCAGCCTTCTCCATGATCACCTGACCCTTGTAGTACAATTTGCCTTCGTACCAATGTGCTCGGTGGTAAACATGCGCTTCTCCGGTAGTTTTGTCCACAGCCAATGTAGGGGCTGAAGCTTTGTAGTGAGTTCTGCGCTTGTCTCTTCTCGTTTTGGAGATTTTCCGTTTAGGATGTGCCATTTCGCCTTGTTTTAATTACTTCAATTTTTTTAACGCCTCCCATCTTGGGTCTATGTCGTTATCTTCATTTCCTTCGTTTCCACTCAATCTGCTCAGAGCCTCTTGATTACAATCTTCAAGTGACTCGTGGGTCATCTTGAGCGGCATGTTCAAAACAATCATTTCGTGAATTCTGCCCGAAACATCGAGTTCATGTTCGTTTGGAAGCAGTACGATGATATCATCAACATCAGTTGGTTTTTCATCTCCGTACTTCACAATTACGCGATCGGTACACGAGATTCCTAATTTCATCGTGTCGCCGCATCGATCACAAGGTACTTCTCCTTCGCCTTCGGCGCCGAAGTTCAAGATGATCATATTCGATGTTTTTTCCAGCAACAGTTTAACCCGAATGTTCGGATTATCCAGTAACTCACTATCGAAGGATTCAAAGAACGATTGGTCTAAATCAAATTCGTAATTGTGAATCCCCGGCTTCAAGCCGTATACGGGTATTACGTATTCCTTCATGACCTTTCCCATAGAGGGGCGGCAAAGGTAGATAAATTTTAAACAAACTTGAAAGAGAAAGTACTAATCTTTTTTACTCACTTCCAGCGCGTTTGCAGTAAGTTGTCTGTTTTCGCTTCGGTTGCGGTATATATCGCATGCCATGTAAATTGCTTGACGAAAGCTTTGCTCGCTTGCAATGCCTTTGCCCGCTATGTCATAAGCGGTTCCGTGAGCAGGTGAAGTCCTTACAATTGGCAAGCCTGCGGTGTAATTCACTCCGTATTCTCCTGCAATAGATTTAAATGGAATCAACCCTTGATCATGATACATGGCCAGCACGGCATCAAATTTTTTATACGCATTCCCGCTGAAAAAGCCATCTGCAGGATAAGGACCAAAGGCGAATACGCCTTGATCCTTTGCCTCTGCCAAAGCGGGAATGATCACTTCCTTTTCTTCCATGCCGAGCAAACCGTTATCGCCGGCATGCGGATTAAGACCCATCACGGCAATTTTGGGTTTTTGTATGGAAAAATCCATTTTCAAAGATTTGTCCATCGCCACTAATTTGGCTACGATTTGGTCTGTGGTTATTTTTTCGCTAACCTCTTTCAACGGAATGTGTCCCGTAACTACGCCTACTCTTAAGTCTTCAGAACACATTAGCATGAGCGCTTGATCTACATTGCTGTATTTTGCCAGATATTCCGTGTGTCCCGGAAATTCAAATCCTTTTTGCTGAATATTCTTTTTATTGATCGGCGAAGTAATCAATACATCGATCTTATTGCCTGCGAGATCTTTCACTGCTGCTTCCAACGACATGAATGCGAGTTGGCCTGCGATCTCCGTTACATTCCCGGGGGAAACCGGTAACTCCTGCTTTGTAAGAGAAACAAGATTTACTTTCTTGGGAACTGCATCCGAGGCATCTTTGATTCCATGAAAGGAAAATTGATCGATATTCAATGCCTTTTTGTAGGCGTTTAGCACCCTGTTTGAACCATACACAATGATGGTCAAGTCTTGCGCCAGCCTATTATCTGAAACGGTTTTCAAGATAATCTCGGGACCAACCCCGTTCATATCTCCAAGCGTAATTCCTACTCTTATTCTATCTGTGCTCATGCACTTAGTTTTTTAAAGAATTCATACAATAAATGCACACCGAATCCGGTGGCACCTTTCGGTAAATAGCCCCTGCTCGACGGAAGAAAGGCCGGACCGGCGATGTCAATATGCATCCAAGGATAGTCGGTAAATTTTTGCAAGAATTTTCCCGCTATGATAACATCGGCCATGGGGGTGGGACCCAGATTGCGCGTGTCTGCAATATCGCTATGGAGATCGCTGTCATAATCATCCCAAAGTGGAAATTCAACCAATCGCTCATGAGCCTCAAAGCCCGCCGCCAGTAATGCTTTTGTGGTTTTTTCGTCAGCTGTACCCATCATTGCCCCGGCATAGTTTCCTATGGCACGCATTGAAGAGCCCGTCAGCGTTGCGAGATCCATCACTAAGTGCGGGCTGTATTTTTTGGCATAAGCCAAAGCATCAGCCATCACCAACCGACCTTCGGCATCCGTATTCATTACCTCTACGCGTGTGCCATCATACATAGTGATGACATCACCGGGACCATAAGCATCGGGCCCGGGCTGGTTATCGGTAGCTGGGATTAACCCAATTATGTGTACGGGTAGCTCATTTAATGCGGCAGCATGGATCGCTCCGGCCACCGCCGCCGCTCCACCCATATCACATTTCATGATATCCATGGAATTTGCGGTAGGTTTTAAGCTTAAACCACCCGTGTCATAAACTATTCCTTTTCCAACAAGGACAATGGGTTTCGAATTTATCGCCCCTTTTGGTTTATACTCGACTATGGAAAAGGTCGGTGCTTTAGTGCTTCCTTGATTTACGCTTAGCAAGCCGCCCATTTTAAGCGATTTGATACGAGCTTTACCCAGTACTTCTACCTCGTAGCCACCTTCTTTCCCTGCAAGCGCTATTCGATTAGCCATTTCGGTCGCGGTCAAAATATTGGCAGGCTCGTTTACCAAGTCGCGAGCGAAGTAAATGGCTCTTGTCAAGCCCGACAGTTCTTTTATTTCTTTCTCCTCAGCTCCTGTTATTAGTATGGTTTCCAGTTCGTAGGAGTTCTTTTCCTTCTTATACTGCTCAAAACGATAATCTTTTAAAGCCAAACCCTGAGCAATGAAAAGCACCTTGGAGCCGATCAGTTCCACTTTTTTCAAATACTGACGCGAAAAAATTTCCCAAGCTGAAGCTCCGAATTGACGTAGAGCCTCTGCTTGGTTTTCTTCTTTTTTAAGAGGAGCGCCTTGAACAATAAAAACCTTTTCGGATTGAAGGGTTCGAATTTTCTGACCTTCTGAGAACTTGGACTTGAGGGACTTTTGCTGATCAGTTGTAATATATTCGCTCAAGCCTTCGGGAATTGTAGTTCCAGCGAAGCAAATGGGATATTTTCCGGATAGATTTTCAGCTTTTTTAAAGATCGGCGGCATTCATTTCATTTTGGAACACAAAACTAACTTTTTCCCGATGACCTATGGGCAATTGAAACAGGCTTGATTTTTGAGCCAACAGAATGATATGAATAATTTATCGTTCTTGTTTTGCTACTTTTAGTGTATTGAATTCTTCACATTTTGAATAGAGCACTTTTAATTGTCTTTTTTCTGTTTTTATCGCTCCTGGTCGGTGCAACCCACAACAGAGCCGGTGAGATAACGTACACTCATATTTCAGGAAATACGTATGAGTTCACCGTTTACACTTACACCAAAACATCTGCACCTGCTGACAGGCCTTGGCTTCCCATAAATTGGGGTGATGGCAGTGCGGCCGACAGCTTGGAGCGTTTTGACATCAATTTTTTTCCGGATCGGGACTCGCAGGAAAATATATATGTCAAGCAGCATACTTTTCCCGGCTCAGGAGAATACGATATTTGCATAACGGACCCCAATCGAAACGGTGGGATTTTAAATATCGATAACGGAAATTCGCTATTTGTGGTTTTCGCCATTCAAACTACACTAAGGATCTCTGCGGCATTTCAAGCCAACAACTCTGTTCGTTTTACCAATCTGCCTCTACAAGATGCGTGTAAGTTTCAGCCATGGGTCTATAGCCCCGGTGCTGTGGATACTGATGGAGACAGTCTTTCTTTTAAACTGGTTCCCAGCATGGGTGCGGGATGCGTTTCTTTTGAAGAAGGTTTCTACGTCTACCCTGATGAAATTGATGCCATAGGCGGATCACCTGATCCTGAGAATAATATTAGCATAGATCCCTTAACCGGCACAATCATATGGGATTCTCCACAGCGGAACGGCGAGTACAACATCGCTTTCGTCGTAGAAGAATGGAGGGATGGGATAAAGTTGGGGCAGGTCATGCGTGATATGCAAATAGTCGTAGAGGACTGCGTCAACCAACCACCTGAAATAGGGCTGATACCCGATACCTGTGTGGAAGCGGGGCAATCGCTCAATTTTGAGATAACGGCAACAGATCCTGAAGGGAGCAATCTGGAAATTGCAGCCTTCGGTCTGCCCTTTGAAGTAGAGAATGAAGCGGTGCTCATTCAAGAAGGACAAATGCCGCCCGTGCAAGCTGTTTTTTCATGGAACACAGAATGTGCCAATGTCCGCTTACAACCTTACCAAGTTACTTTTCAAGTCACTGACAATGGGCCGGGTGTACCATTGGTCGACATAGTCTCGATGGAGATTACCGTTGTGGCCCCTGCACCGGAAAATCTTTTGGCCGAAACGGTTGGGAGCAGTATTCAGTTGAGCTGGGACCCATCTCCCTGCCCTGAGGCAATAGGGTATAAAATATATCGCCGAATTGGTCCTTACGGTTTCGAGCCCGGATTCTGTGAAACAGGAGTTCCTGAATACACAGGGTTTACCCTTATCGATACGGTTTCGGGTTTGAATAATACTTCATTCCTAGATGATGATGATGTTCTTTTTGGCAGGCAAAATTGCTACATGGTAGTAGCTTGCTTTCCTGACGGGGCTGAAAGTTATGCCAGCAATGAAACGTGTGCAGAGATTATTTTTGGTATTCCGATCATTACTAAAAACAGTGTTGGCTTAACTGCTCTGGCAGGAGTTGATACGGTGGCGTGGAGAAATCCAATCGATCTTGACGTCGATGCTTTTCCGGGTCCATACCAATACCGTTTATTCCGTTCAGAGGGATATGGCGCAGCTGAAGATTTGGTATTCGAGTCTGCTATAGAGAGCGACTTGGAAAATTTACCGACAAGCTTTGTTCCGCCTCCCTTTACCAATACAATCGATACAGTCAATACTTACAAGGTTGAGCTATACAGCAACGGCGAATTTTCTGCTCGCTCAAATCTTGCCTCGAGTCTGTTTTTAGAATTGATTCCCAATGACAATGAGATTGAGTTGAGGTGGCGAGAAGAAAATCCATGGTTGAATTTTGAATATGACATCTACAGAAGGGCGGAAGGGGATGATGAATTTGAGTTTCTGACACGGATTGACACAATAGGTTATGTGGATGATAACTTATTGAACAATCAGGAATACTGTTATTACTTTATTGCAAAGGGATCTTATTTCGCCGACCTTAAGAATGATACCCTGATCAATTACTCGCAACGTGTGTGCGCCATACCTTACGATCGAAACCCGCCCTGCCCCCCGAGTCTTATGGGTGATTCTGACTGTGTGGATCTATGGGTAGACTTGGAATGGACAAACCCCAATGAGGAGTGCGAGGATACGGATGATGTGACTGGCTACAATGTCTATTTCACTCCAACACAAGATGGTGAATTCCAGCTCTTGGAGTCCTTTCAGGGGGAGTTTTCGACTGATTTGTACAGAGACCTGATTCAAGAAAACTCTATTTCGGGATGTTACGCAGTCACTGCACTTGACTCTCTCTCGCCGTGGCCGGACGGTAGTTTGGTTCAGAATGAAAGTGAGTTCAGCAATGTCGTTTGCTTCGATAATTGTCCCGAGTATGCATTTCCCAACGTCTTTACTCCGAATGGAGATGGACGAAATGATATTCTTATTCCGTTTCCCATCCGCGCAATTGATTCAGTAGAATTTTCCGTTTTCAATCGTTGGGGGGGAATCGTATTCGAATCGACTGATCCGGAGATTCTTTGGAATGGAGAGAACATTCAAGAGGGAGGAGTGGTTACAGATGGCACGTACTTTTACGTTTGTCGGGTTTTTACAAAAAGACTGACAGGACTGGAACCAATTGACCTTTCAGGCTACATCACTATTTTCGCCGAAAAAGGAAATACCCTAGACTAATGTTTACAGGAATTATTGAAACAATGGGCGCTGTTAAATCCATTGTTGAAGAAGGAAAAAACATCCATTTTCATATCGAGTCGAGCATCAGCAATGAGCTTAAAGTTGATCAAAGTGTAGCGCACGATGGTGTTTGTCTTACCGTAATTGACGTAGCGAATTCGGTACACGTGGTTACGGCTATTGCCGAAACATTGAGGAAAACTGCACTGATAACATGGAAGGAAGGATCTCTGATTAACTTAGAGAGGTGTATGCCAATGACGGGAAGATTTGACGGACATATCGTACAAGGCCACGTTGATACAACTGGAAAGGTGGTCGATATTTATGAAGAAGGCGGAAGTTGGCGCTTTTTCTTCGAACACGACGAAGGACCCGATTTTATGACGGTAGCCAAGGGATCCATTACGATCAATGGCGTTAGCCTTACCGTGGTGGATAGTTCCTCAGCAGCGTTTTCCGTAGCCATTATCCCATATACTTACGAGCATACCAATTTCAAGAACTTTAAGGTAGGTGGCGCCGTCAACCTCGAATTTGACATCATAGGCAAATACGTCAGAGAAATGATGAGACGTGAGACAAAAGGAAATTATTAGAATACTTCAGTAGCTATTTGCTTAACGGCCTCCGATCGTCCCATAGTGTAGTAGTGCAAGCACGGAACCCCGTGTTCTACCAATTCCTGACTTTGTTTAATCGCCCACTCAACACCCACTTTTTTCACTTCTTGATTGGTTTTGCAATCCATCAATTGATCGGCTAACGCGTCGGGAAAGTCGATAAAAAAGGTCTTGGGTAAAAACTGTATATGCCTCAGAGAGGTAATGGGTTTTAACCCCGGAATAATGGGCACATCAATCCCAATTTCTCGACATCGCTTTTCGAAGGCAAAAAATTTCTCGTTATCAAAAAACATTTGCGTAGTAATGTATTCAGCCCCGGAGTCCACTTTTTTCTTCAGGTGTGTCAGGTCAGTCTTGATGCTCATCGATTCATAATGCTTCTCCGGGTAACCGGCGGCACCAATGCAAAAACTAGTGCTGTCACTGTTCTTGCTCTCCTCGTGTAAGTATCGACCATGGTTTAAGTCGGAAATCTGCCTGATTAATTCCTCGGCGTATTTATGCCCCATTTCTTCAGGCACGAAATTATTTTCGCTTTTAATGGGGTCTCCTCGCAAGGCCAGAACATTGTCTACACCCAAAAAGTGGAGGTCTATCAATGCATTTTCGGTCTCTTCTTTCGTGAAGCCACCACAGATTAAATGCGGTACAGCGTCAATGTCGTACTTGTTGATGATGGCCGCACAAATCCCAACCGTCCCCGGGCGTTTCTTAATGCTCACCTTTTTAAGCATGTCGTTCGGAAACTTCTTGTAGATGTATTCCTCACGGTGATAAGTTACATTGATGAAAGGAGGATCAAACCTCATCAATGGATCTATTCCGCTGTAAATGTCTTCTATCCCTTTTCCCTTTAAGGGGGGCAATATTTCAAATGAAAAGAGGGTGTTCTTCGCTCGCTTCAGGTGTTCCGTTACTTTCACTCTCCAAATTTTTAGGGGCTTAATATAAATGACAAGCCCGACATCTGCGGGCTTGTCAAAGAATATAATGTGTTGAATGAATTATTGTTCGCTACCTCCTTGAGTAATTATGGTAATTTCTCCCGTTTCGATTCTGTCTATGGTAGGTAATTTTAATTCATAGAAATAAACACCTCCGGGTAGATCATCGGGATCCCAACCATCGTTTTGCTCTTGGTACTCGTTAAAAACAGAACTCTCAAATACTTCCTGACCCCATCTGTTGTAGATAGACAATGACGCATTCGGGAAGAATTCAATGAATTGAATAGCGAAGAGGTCATTTAATCCATCCCCGTTTGGAGTGATGACATTTGGAATATTATACGTGCATGCCAAGGGGGTAAAAACCAAGGTGTCCCTTCCCGGTTCGGGGCATCTGCCGAACTCATCAAAAGTTGTTACAGTAGCAATATATGACTCGATGGGTTCGAATGATTCAGGCGGAAATTGTTGAAACTGATCAAAGTCAAAGTCTACAGGAGGAGTAATGACACCGGGATTTACAGAGGTAAGTTCCCAAAAATAGGTGTCGTTACCTGCTCCTTCCAAAACGGCTGTCAAAGTCAACGAATCCTTTTCAAAACAAAAAACGGGGTTTTGAGGAATAATAGTCAAATCAGGTTGTTCGTACCACTTGAAGATTCTGGTTACGGCATCATTCGGGCAGCGCACATCGGTGTAGGTGATTTCGTAATCGCCAAATGCAGGTGCGATGATATCCGTTACGATGGCATTGGGTTGTGAAAAGATGATTCCTTCATCTTCGGCAGACCACATGCCCCCAATACTTTCGGGTATTACTTCTACTGCTTTGATAGTCGGTACAAGTCCGCAAATTGTATCACCTTCAAAATCTACATTGATGGCATCAATAAACGTCGTATCAGACACTACCGAATCGGGACAAGCAGGCTCGAAAATAGTCAAGACAAACAGGCCTGACTGATCTACTGAAACACTTAAGTCTGATGCATTAAACGTGCTGCCGTCTCTAGACCAATCAATGACAAAATTTTGTGAATTTTCCTCTTGTGGGCCTGCGTCCAAAGTAATGTTTGCACCGCCACACAGCACGGAATCTTCAAAGAACGGTGGTTCTATTTGTGGATAGGGCCTGAAGTCAATGTTGACGGTTTCCGTATACTCAGCTACCATGCTGTCGACACCGCAAATTTGTTCGGTGTATTCCACTTGATACACCCCGTACAGATCGTTTTCAGTTATTGAAATGTCAACCTGACCTAACGGACCTACTTCCGAGAATGTCAATGCAGAATTATCGTCAGGAGTAGATACAACACCGTAGATTCCACCCTGAGGGGAATTCGAAGGAAACAATTGATCCATTCGATCGCAAGCCGTTCTGTCATTTAATACAGGTAGTGGGCGCACGTATACAAAGAAGGTAGTATCGTGAATACATCCGAAACTATCTTCTACTACAAAGGTGAATGCGTTATTCCCTTGATTAGAAGGTACAATTGTTATGCTCGTGTCTGAGTTGAAGACAATATCGTCGTCTTCAAGCCAGTAAGCATCTACAATGTCAGGCGAATAATAAATGGTGTCGAGTTCAAAGTCAGGTCCGAATTCCATACCCCAGTTAAAGATGTAGCCGTTATCAATTCCGATATTATCTCTTATCGTAATTGTCCAATCACCATTAAGCGGGCACCCGTCAAAAGAGGTTTCAAAATTTTCGGCAGGTAGGTATGTTCCTTCAATCATTGCATCTCCTCCGGGGGGGAATGAATTTACTTCAACGGTATTGCCGGCGATAAATTCATCTTCCATTGTACTTAGATCACCGTCATCAGAAAAACAATAGTCAAAGCCTATTCCTTCATCATCTGATCCGTCGTCGTTGGCGTCTCCCAAGAAAGTGCCTCCACCACCAAAACCTTCGCCGGGATAACCGCCTTCTCCACCAAAACCATCGAATAATAATGCTGTTTGACCGTTCGGACAGGTTAGCCAAGCTTCGAGGTCGCCAAGATATGAGTGTTCCATATTCAAACATACATTCACCAAATCTCCGGGTCCTGAGATTACTGGATCATCCAAGTAACCCTCAATTTCTATCGTCGTTTGGTATTCTTCTCCATTACCGTCGGGTAAAAATCGGCTATCGGTAAAATCATAATTCGGTTGAACCGCACTGATGCTTGGACTAACCCCAACAGTGTCCGGGAATAGAATTCCACCCGTAATAATTGTGGTATCTCCCAAGCAAAGCGTATCTCCGAAAACGATATTTGAAAATATCGGACGAGGAGCCATCAACAGGTAAGCATCGTAAGTCTGTTCCTGTCCCATTATATCCGTTACTGTAAGGGTAGCAAAATATCCTCCCGGATCGGGATAGCCGTAAGTCAACTGATTCAATCCGACGCCTTCAAAAATGTCCCCGTTACCCATTTCCCAAGTAAATGTTGACTCTTCAAGTAGCTGTTCGTAGCCATCTCCCGTTGCGTCTGAAAGTGGAAAAGTAGGATTAGCTGTGAAGTTCAAAGTATCACCAAAGCAAAACGTTATTACGTTTTCATCAGGTCCGATGTCGGGAAATGTATCGGTAGAAAGTCCAAAAGGGGGTTCTATAAATACCGAGACATTAAAGGGCTGAAGTTCTTGAAGGCAGTTAATCTCTGCGATAAAACCCTCACCCGAGCTGAATTCGCCCGATTCCCACACAAAAGTAACGCAAGGGACGATGGTATTGAGGTAAACCCCGTCCGGATCAGTAATGCTATTGAAGGCTCCGAGCAATTCTCCGTCTGTGCCTTCTCCCGCATAAATCAATAAGGTGCTGTTTCCATCAACATCCCATACATGTGTCGTATCATTCTGATTGATCGGTGGAAGTATGACGATCTGCACGGAGTCGCCAACCAGCGTGTTAATACATGCGGTTATCTCGTAGGTTTCTCCGGGCAAATAATTACCGTCATCGGCATTGCTGTCCGTGATGATGAGCCCGTTGTCACAATTTGTTGATTCAACGGTTCCCTCATCAGATATAGGGGTAGAATCTTGAGCAAGTAAGCTGTTGCAAAAAACGGCTAGAATTAATACTGCGCCGTATTTGAAATCGAATTTCATAGGTCGGGATTTCATTAGAGTTTTGAGGATCGATTTCTCGAGAATTCTTTACTGAACTGATCGTTGGACTTGAGGATGAGGTATTGATTCGTTCCTTTAATCCTGAAGGATTGAGGAGCGCTTCGATCCATGTGAATGTCCAAATCCAGAATATTAAAGTTATTTATGTCCTTAATTTTTACTTCCACATCAGTTGGAATACTTTTTCCGGTAGTTTCACTATCTATAATGGTGTAACTGTGATCCAAGTAAAAAGTCCAGTATTCAATCGTTGAGGGTTGCTTTTCCAGCAGTTCTTCGATCCGTTCTTCGCTGTAGCGCGAAAGTAATCGCTGATCGTAATCAGCCTGGGCCATAGAGCCGAGACTTGCGGCTAAAACCAAAAGGGTGAAAAGGATTTTCATAATAATTTGACGTAAATGTGTCTCTTGCGTTGTCGCAGAGTCGCAAATATAGAAAGATAGCTTTTCTATTTACCACGATCTGCATGAGGAGCACGTCGACTTCGCGTAAATTTTTGAATGATATCGAATTCTCAAGAAGTGAAAAATCCCTTTGAAACAAGTAGTGCCCGATTAAATCTTTATGTCAATCCAATGCAAAAAGCGTAGTTTTGCTCTCGATAATAAAAGGTATGAAGAACATCAGAAATTTCTGTATCATCGCTCATATTGATCACGGTAAGAGCACGCTGGCCGATCGATTGCTTCACTTCACGGGAACGATCTCTGATCGTGAGCTACAGGAGCAAACGCTCGATGATATGGACTTGGAGCGAGAGAGAGGAATAACCATTAAGAGTCATGCGATTCAGATGGACTATGAGTTCGAGGGGGAGAAGTATGTTTTAAACCTCATTGACACGCCGGGCCACGTAGATTTTTCCTACGAAGTTTCTCGCTCCATCGCCGCTTGCGAAGGGGCCCTGCTTATCGTAGATGCTACACAAGGTATTCAAGCGCAGACCATCTCCAACTTATACTTGGCACTGGAGCACGATCTGGAAATTGTACCTGTGCTCAACAAGATGGATCTTGATAGTGCGATGGCCGAAGAAGTGACGGACCAAATCGTTGATCTTATAGGTTGTGATCCGATGGATGTTATTCCCGCCAGTGGAAAAACCGGGTTAGGAGTCGAGGCCATTTTAAAAGCGGTAATTGATCGTATTCCCGCTCCGGTGGGAGACCCCGATGCTCCATTACAAGCTATGATTTTTGACTCGGTGTTCAATTCATTCCGCGGTATTATCGCGTATTTCCGCATCAGAAATGGGAGTATTAAAAAAGGTGATGAAGTGAAATTCGTCAATACGGGCAAGAAATATTTTGCTGACGAAATCGGGACCCTGAAGCTAAACCCACTGCCCAAAAAAGAATTGAAAGCCGGAGATGTGGGCTATATTATCTCAGGGATTAAAAAAGCGAAGGAAGTAAAAGTTGGTGATACCATCACCTTGGTAGAAAACCCTTGTGCTCAAGCGGTGAAGGGTTTTGAGGATGTAAAGCCTATGGTTTTTGCGGGGATTTATCCCGTGGACACGGACGACTACGAAGAGCTGCGTACCTCTTTGGAAAAACTGCAGCTTAATGATGCTTCGTTGGTTTACGAACCCGAGTCTTCTGCCGCTCTTGGTTTTGGTTTTCGTTGCGGATTCTTGGGAATGCTACACATGGAGATCGTACAAGAGCGCTTGGAGCGTGAATTCGACATGACCGTGATCACCACAGTGCCAAACGTTGGATACATTGCCACGACCACTGATGGAAATGAACTCATAGTGAACAACCCATCAGAACTACCTGACCCCTCAAAAATGGAGAAGGTCGAAGAACCTTACATAAAGGCTCAAGTCATCACTAAGTCTGATTATGTGGGCCAAATCATGAACCTCTGCATTGAGAAGAGAGGAATCCTAAAGAACCAAGTCTACCTTACTTCTGATCGTGTTGAGATTACCTTTGAGCTGCCTCTTGGTGAAATCGTATTCGATTTTTACGACAAATTGAAAACACTATCCAAGGGATATGCCTCTTTCGATTACCATCCGATCGGCTACAAAGCGAGCAATTTGGTAAAACTCGATATTCTTCTCAATGGCGATCAGGTCGACGCACTTTCTGCTTTGATCCACCGCGACAACGCCTACGATCTCGGGAAAAAGATTTGCGCAAAACTGAAAGAGCTCATCCCGAGGCAGCAATTCGAAATAGCCGTGCAGGCAGCAATCGGTACCAAGGTGATAGCTCGTGAAACGGTGCGCGCACTTAGAAAAGACGTAACGGCGAAATGTTACGGGGGTGATATTACGCGAAAGCGAAAACTGCTTGAAAAACAAAAGAAGGGGAAAAAGCGCATGCGTCAGGTGGGAAATGTCGAAGTACCACAACAGGCGTTCTTGGCTGTGTTGCAGCTGGATTAACTTCTCTGTTTTTCCCGAAAAAAAGTTTTCTTTGGTTAGGTAGTAACTTTTCGGATACCCTGTCCGTCACACTTTCGAATACCTTTAAAAGCCTATGACCACTGACGACTACAACAACTGCGTTGATGCCCACGCCGACGGGCTGTATCGTTTTATGCTTAAGCATACCCGCGATACAGAGCAAGCTCGCGATTTGGTGCAGGAAGCATTTGCTAAGATGTGGTTGAAGGTGGACGAGGTTAATGCCGAAAAGGCAAAGAGTTATTTATTCTCTACCGGTTACCATACCATGATCGATCAAATAAGACGCGACAAGAAAAAAGGGAACTTCGATGAAGTACAGGCGCAAAGTCTCTCGCACGACCGACAGTATTCGGACTTGAACGAGATTTTACACGAGGCACTAGAAACCCTACCCGAGAAACAAAAGTCGGTCGTCTTGTTGCGCGATTATGAAGGGTATAGTTATCAGGAAATCGGAGAGATCACGGAAATGTCTGAAAGTCAGGTGAAGGTGTACATTTTTCGCGCCCGAAAAGCATTAAAAAAATACATAGGTAGTATTGAGGCAGTCATTTAATGGAAAAAATCACGCGACATAACTACGAGGCATTTTTCCTCGATTACCTCGAGGGAAATTTGAGCGAAGCGCAAAAAGCAGAACTTTCTGTTTTTCTGAAAGAGCATCCCGATCTTGCTGAGGAGATTGATGATTTTGAGTTAGTGAGTCTCAAGCCTGAACCTGCTGAAAGGAGTTGGGGAAGTTTGAAGGTGCCGGATCTTGAAGAGCTTAGGGGAAGTGAATCGCTCCGTGAACAGTTGTATTTCCGCTGTGCGGAAGGCGATGCCAATTCCTACGATCAAAATCTTTTGGCTGAATTGCGCAAGACCGATCGATTCCAAAAAGAATATTTGGTTTGGGAGCGTCTGCGGCTTACTACTTTAGGCGAAACTACAGATCGCGAAGGGCTTTACCGGTTGCCACTTATCCTGCCGGTAAATGCCGAAAACTACCAAGACTTTCTCGTGGCTCGAACGGAAGGAATTCTCTCTGTAAAAGAGAATGCTGCTTTAAATACGTACGCAGCAAGTCAAAAAAACGGAGCAAGCGATTTAGCCCTGGCAGATGTTATGCGATTGGATGCGCCTCGCGGCATTTTCTACCCGTACAAAAGCGAACTCAAAAAGAGAAAAAGGTCCTTGGTATTTTTATACCGAGCTGCGGCCGTGATTCTACTTTTCGGAATGGGTGCTACGCTGTTTACACTGTTAAATCGAGATGAAACCATCGAGACAAAATATGCTCAAAGAGAGCAAGCAGTCGTTTCGCCTGACACCCTTACATCGGAAGATTCAGAAGAAAAATCGGCAACGGATTCTTTACCCGATAAGATAGATTCGCAGCCGTACCAACTTCATGAGTGGGAAATTCGTGAGCCCGATCCGGTTTTTGTAGCAGAACAAACCAAACCTCAAGTCGAAAAAGAGCAGCCTAAGGAACGGCATGAAGTTGTGGAAGATTTGAATGAAATTCAATTCGCCGAAGTGGAGCCTGTAAAAACCGATTTGGAAGTGGCGAATGAAAGGGAAGCGTTGACCGTACAAACGGAGGAAGTCGGAGTAGAAGTGGCTGAGGAGATTCCCGTGAAAATGGACGAATTTCAAACACTGGGAGAATTGGCCGAAAATCGTTTGGCAAATGAGCTCGATATGAGTGATGAAGAGCGCGACGCAATAGCAATGACTATCGCAAAACGAATTGCTGAGAAGGCAGGAGAAACTCTTGACTCAGAAGTCAGCAGAAAGGTTAACGAGGAATCTGAAACCCTCACGTACACCCTGCGGATCGGAGGATTTAAAGTTTCTCATACCAAAGCAAAGTAACTTTTCAAGGACACTATCCGTCCCACCAATAAACAACGAAATAAACTGATCATGAAAACTACGATAACACTTATTGCATTCTTGTTTTGCTTGACAAGCTTTGCGCAGGAACCGGAGAAATCTGATACGACAGAACAAGCTACCGAACAGCTGGAAATAGATATGAAGGATGGCAAGGTAAGCGCCAAAGTTCAAACCGTGAATGCGGACAGCACGATTTCTGATACCACGCGAATTGAATTGAAGAATGCCTACATCACCATAGTGAATAAGAATACACAGGATGACGATTCCGATGACGATGATGATGGCTGGAACCCCAAATACCGGCTTACTTGGTGGAATGGTATCGATATCGGGGTCAACGGAATTCTAAACGATGATTACGGCTTGAGTTTGTCTCAAGATCCCTCTTCAGGAATGTTGGAACCACAGTACGGTAAATCGCGATACATCTCTTTCAATTTTGCTCAAGTTAAAGGACGTATCGTGAAAGATTATGTAGGTATAACGACCGGGTTGACTTTTCAGATTTACAATTGGAAATTTTCAGGGTCGGATGAGTTGGTTTTGGCAGGAGACAGTATGTTCATCTCACCAACCGGTGAAAAAAACGTAAACAAGAATAAATTGCGCGCCTCATACATCGGTGTGCCTCTGTTACTGGAATTCAATACTTCGCTCGATCCTGACAAAGCATTTCACATTTCTGCCGGTGTAGTCGGGAAGGTGCGAATCGGGAATATGTACAAGCAGAAGTTCTCTTTGGACGGCAATGACAACAAAACGGCGATAAAAGGAGACTTGGGCTTAAATCGCTGGGCGGCTGACGCAATGCTCAGAATCGGATATCGACGATTGACCTTCTTCGGTCAGGTAGGGCTGCTACCTCTATTTGATAACGAAAATACAGATGATGTTTATCCTTTTGCCGTAGGTCTGTTTATCAAGACCTGATCGGAATATTTAAGCTCAGATTGAAAATTAAAGTGCCTGCGAAAGCGGGCATTTTTAGTTTTCATCGGTGTTTTCGACCACCTTGGGAACTTTGAAATAAAACCCATCGTGCTTGGGAGCATTTTTTAGTGCTTCTTTTTGAGAAAGCTCTTCGGTTACCTCGTCCTCTCGAAACTTGTTCATCTCCTCATTTACGTGAATCAAGGGTTCTACTCCATCCGTATCGAGCTCATTTAGTTGCTCCACAAAATCGAGCATTCGGGTAAGGTCCTTCTTAATTCCTTCTTTGGTTGCTTCGTCAAATTCCAATTTGGAGAGACGAGCCAATTTATCGATGAGTTCGTAGTCCACGTTCATGGCTGCAAATTTAAGGATTTACAACTTCACATCAGGTGGAATTCATACACCCGGTGACAAGCCGCTGAAATACCTAAATTTGCCCGCATTATGGCTAGAATCTTAACGGGAATACAAAGTACGGGAATACCTCATTTGGGAAATATACTGGGTGCGATAAAACCCGCCATTCAACTGGCAAACGAGGGCAACAATGAGGCATTTCTGTTCATTGCCGATTTGCATTCATTGACTACCATCAAAGATGCAGAGCTACGAAAAAGTAATGTGCGATCCGTCGCTGCAGCTTGGCTTGCCTTTGGATTAGATACCGAGCGAAACACCTTCTACCGACAGAGTGATATTACTGAGGTGGCCGAACTGACTTGGTACCTCAACTGCTTTACCCCTTTTCCGATGCTGGCTAATGCTCATAGTTTTAAGGACAAAAGTGAGCGCTTGGCTGATGTAAATGCCGGACTTTTCACATATCCCGTCTTGATGGCTGCAGATATCCTGCTTTACGATGCCGAGATCGTGCCTGTGGGTAAAGACCAGCTTCAACATTTGGAAATGACACGCGATATCGCCGGTTCATTCAACCATCAAGTGGGGGAGACGCTTTTGGTACCTGAAGCACGAGTCAAGGAAGAGACTATGTACATACCGGGTACTGATGGTCAGAAGATGAGTAAAAGCTACGGCAATTACATCGACATTTTTCAACCGGACAAAAAGCTTCGAAAGAATGTTATGAAGATCATTACCGATAGTAAGGAATTGGAAGAGCCCAAGGACCCCGATACTTGTAATGTCTTCAACATTTACAAAACAATGGCTGAGGCGGATCAAATAGCTGATATGCGCGAGAAATATGAGGCAGGCGGCTTTGGATATGGTCACGCCAAGCAGGCCCTTTTTGAATTGATCTTAGAGAGATTTGGTGAAGAGCGCGAAGAATACGATCGACTAATGAATCACCCGACCGAGCTCGAAGATCACTTGGCCCACGGGGCTGATAAAGCGCGAGTTGTGGCTCGTGGCGTTATCGCTAAGGTTAGGGAAAGATTGGGGTATTAAAAAAAGCCGCGTGAATTGCGACTTTTTTTGAAGAGATTATTGGTCTGTCTGTTTTACACTTGATTTTTTTCTCTGTACAGCTCTTTTTTCTTGACGGGATTTTA